>ENA-UPTF01000041-UPTF01000041.1-marine-metagenome-genome-assembly--contig:-NODE-41-length-81120-cov-6.942167_pt1 | contig 81120 bp, 71 predicted proteins | sample MGYA00238166_ERZ767019 | MGnify/ENA primary metagenome ERZ767019 (study PRJEB28930, sample SAMN06266391) | marine metagenome | isolation source: Sea water from 250 m depth | place: Atlantic Ocean | study... | reverse complement strand
TCAGGGTCGCCTAAATAGTAGGCTCTATCTTGATAGGCTCTTCTCATTGATTCTGCAATCAGGTGTGTTAATTCGCTATCCGCCATTTCCTGATAGTTATATTGGCTAAGGATATTGAGAATCGTAGCGATTGTGGTTCCACCTGATGAAGGGGGTGGGGCTAAAGTAACTTCTGCATTCTCAAAAGATATCTTAATAGGCTGTCTCTCAACAACTTCGTATTCCGAGAAATCCTCTACAGACCATATCGATCCATCGGTATTAGTTTCTTTAACAATCTTCTCCGTAAAATCACTTTTGTAAAATCCATCATGGCCCTTATTAGCAATAATTTTTAGCGTGTTAGCGAGTTCAGGCTGTTTAATTAGCTCGCCTATTTCAGGCAAACCACTATTTGGCAAAAATATTTCTTTAAATTTAGGGGAGAGATTGCTTGATCGGCTAGCAACATTCAATGCTGTATTAAGCCTGCTATAAACTGGAAACCCTTCTTCTGCAAGCTTAATAGCAGGTTGCAGGGACTGCTTCAGCGGCAAGTTCCCATAATTTTCTGCAACATGTGCTAGGGCTGCGGGAAGCCCTGGTATACCGGAAGCTAAAGGTCCAACCAATGACGATCGAGGTATAAAGTTTCTATCTGAATCAAGATACATGTCAGGTTCCGACATTCCAGGGGCAACCTCTCGTGCGTCGATAAAAGTAGTGAAATTATCGCTACTTCGAAACAACAAGAAAAAACCGCCTCCGCCTATTCCTGAACTATAGGGTTCAACAACAGAAAGTGCCGCACTTACTGCCACTGCTGCATCAAATGCATTACCTCCTTGTTCCAATATCTTCAAGCCGGCCTGAGTCGCAATAGGATGTGCTGAAGCAATTCCTGGTCCATCTATCCTAATATCGTCTTTTGTATAAGATTGGCTGGGGATTAAAGCAATAAAAATTAAAGCCACAATTGCCCAATATTTCCTCGGGTGTTTAAACATTATTTTTTGTAGGCTTCTGAAAGAGCGCTTTGTACTGTTGGGTGAACAAAATTTGAGATATCCCCCCCTTCTTGTGCAATTTGCCTTATTAGAGAGGATGAAATAAATGCGTTTTGATCGCCGCTGCTTAAAAAGACTGTTTCAATATCATCAGCAAGTCTTTTATTCATACTAGCTAATTCAAATTCATACTGTCCATCAGCAGGAGATCTTAAGCCCCTAACAATAACTCTTGCATCTACTGATTTTGCGAAATCAATAGTTAGTCCTCTATATTCTTTGACTTCAATATTATTAAAACTATTTAAAACCTCATTAACCATCTCAAGCCTTTGATCAATAGGGAATAAAGGGTTTTTTTCAGGGCTCTCTGCAACTGCTACAACAAGATCCCCAAAGAGTGTCGACGCTCTTCTTATAATCTCAAAGTGACCGTTAGTAATTGGGTCAAAAGTACCTGGGTAAATTGCAATCATTGAAACTCCAAATTTTTATAATATCACTAGCACTTGATGAGAGCATAGTATACTTCACCTGCCCTAGATTCTTTAAAAATATGATACTTAGCGTTTTGATCAATTTTAATGGGTCTGTTTGTTTCACAATAAATCCATGTTGTTTCATTGGCCCATTTATTTTTATACAACTTTTCAACTAACTCAGAAAGTTCATACACACCATAAGGAGGGTCTAAAAAAATAATCGAATAGGGCTTACTTGAGTTTGTTTTTGAAACCAATTCATGTGCATCCTGACATAGATTGCTGTAGTTACTCAGCTCTAAAACTAGCATCAACTTCTCTAGGCTCTTACTTACCACCTCTGAATGATCAACCAAAGTGGCAGACATAGCGCCTCTGGACAAAGACTCAATTGCTAAAACCCCACTACCAGCAAATAAATCTAGAACAGTACTTCCAGATATTACCGGTTCTAACCAGTTAAACAGGGTCTCTCGAACCCTGTCTGGTGTTGGCTTGACATTTGGGTCATTAACAAAGAGTTTTCTACCCTTAAAACTGCCGCCAATTACTCTAACTTCTTTGCTTTGTTTGCCCATTAAGCTCCTAATTTGCGCAATATTGATATGAAAATATGGCTAATTTTAAACTTAATTAACTATTTAATCTATTGATATATATAGATATTTTAAAAATAAACCGCATTTCCTTAGCACTCTACTCACCAGAGTGCTAAAATTATCAGCCCAATTGTATGATATTAAATAGATGACTAAAGAATTGGCTTTAAAAAATGACTTGGCATTAATGGGCCCTATGGGGAGCCTAGAGGCTTATATTGGTATCGTCAATCAATCGCCTGTTTTATCAAGAGAAGAAGAAAGGGAACTAGCATATCGATTTCAAAATGAAAACGACCTCGATGCTGCAAGGAAACTGATTGTTTCCCAGTTAAGGTTTGTTGTTCATATTGCAAGAACTTATAGCGGATACGGTCTTCCTTTAGCTGACCTAATTCAAGAAGGAAACATTGGTCTGATGAAAGCTGTCAAAAAATTCGATCCTGATCGTGGGACCAGATTAGTCACCTATGCTGTTCATTGGATAAGATCAGAGATACATGAGTTTGTGTTTAATAATTGGAAAATAGTTAAGGTGGCGACCACAAAAGCTCAAAGGAAGCTTTTCTTTAAACTCAGGAATGCTAAGAAAAGCATTGGGTGGCTAACCAATGACGAGAAAAAACTCATAGCTAAAGACCTAGGTGTTAAACCTAAAGATGTTGCAACTATGGAGCAAAGGTTTGCTTCAGTTGATATGTCTTATGATCTTGGAAACACAGATAGTGATGAAGATTACGTATCGCCCGCTGGCTTTCTGCCTTCTCCAGACTCTGATCCTTCATCAATCGTTGAAAATGATAATTGGCTTCAGGGTAAAAAAGAGCACTTATCAACAGCGTTAGAAGGCTTAGATAATCGCAGTAAAGAGATTCTTATGAGTCGTTGGTTGACAGACGAAAAAGTTACTTTAAAAGAGTTGGCTAAGCAGTATCAAGTCTCAATAGAGCGGATTAGGCAGATTGAAGAAGCTGCTATTCAAGAACTCCGTGAGCATCTCACACAAGCATAAGAATAAACCAATTAAAAGTTTTGTCAGACGCTCTGGGCGTCTCACTACATCTCAAAAAAGAGCTATTCAGGATCTTTGGAGTAAATATGTGATTGAAACTGATTCCTCTAAGTTCATACAGTTAGAAGATTTTTTTGATGCGCCCAAAAATGATCTGATTATCGAGATAGGCTTTGGTAACGGCTCAACATTAATCGAGTCTGCGTCTAATAATCCTGAAAAAAACTTCATTGGTATTGAAGTCTATGACTCAGGGTTTGGCCAATGTCTTAATGATATAGAGAAACAAAAAATAAATAACATTAGGCTTATTTATGATGATGCTGTTGATGTTTTACAAAATACCATTAAGAAAAAGACTTTATCTGAAGTAAATATATATTTTCCAGATCCATGGCCTAAGAAAAGGCACCATAAAAGAAGGCTAATTAATAATAATTTTTTGGTCTTGTTGTCTAAAACAATGAAAGATAAAGGAATTATAAATATATCTACCGATTGGGAAGATTATGCAGATCAGATTGAAACAGTTTTTTTTAATAATAAGAGATTTTATGCCATTGATTCTGATCCCAGGACGCAGAAAACAAAATTTGAAAATAGAGGGTTATCTTTAGGGCATAAAATTTTTAATTACTCTTATCAATTGAATTAATCCCTTAAAGAACCTAATTTTAGAGTGGGAGCTGATAACCTGCTTGATCCAGACAGGTATCGATCTATTTGCAAAGCAGCTCCTCTACCTTCGTTCATAGCCCAAACTATGAGTGACTGCCCACGTCTGCAATCTCCAGCCGTAAACACACCTTCTATATTGGTTTTAAAAGCGCCATGTTCTGCATTGATGTTATTTTTTTTATTCAATGAGACTTGCATCTTCTCAAGTAGGTATTTTTCAGGGCCGACAAAACCCATTGCTAAAAGCACTAAATCTGCTTCCCAGATCTTTTCTGTCCCTCTTTCTTCAACCATAGTTTGCTTTCCGTTTGATGATTCTTCCCACTTTAAATTGATTGTTTTAAGTCCTGTTAAGTTATTATCTTGATCAACAATAAATTCCTTGGTTAACAAAGAAAACTCTCTTGGATCTTTTCCAAATCGTTCTTTAGACTCCTCATGACCATAATCGACTCGATGTATAATCGGCCATAAAGGCCAAGGATTATTCTCAGCTCTATCAACAGGTGGTTGTGGCATGATCTCCATATTGATAAGACTTGAACATCCTTGTCTTATTGCTGTTGCAATACAGTCTGTGCCTGTGTCGCCTCCACCGATGACGACAACCTTTTTATCTTTTGCATTTATGTAATTACCATCTTCGAGAGAGCTATTAAGCAAGCTTTTTGTATGCTGAGTAAGATAATCCATAGCAAAATAGATTCCGTGTGCATTTCTGCCTGGAATATCAGCGTCTCTAGGTGTTGTTGATCCTGTGGCAATTAAAACTGCATCAAATTCATTAATTAAATTACCAGGATCAATATTATTTCCGACGTCAACATTGGTTTGAAAATCTATCCCTGAATCCTCAAGCAATCTTATCCTTCTTTCTACTAAGCTTTTAGAGAGTTTCATATTAGGAATTCCATACATCAATAAACCGCCTATCCTGTCTTCCCGCTCAAAAACAACAACAGAATGGCCTGCGTTATTTAATTGATCAGCCGCTGTCAATCCAGCTGGTCCAGAACCAATAATAGCGATTTTTTTTCCCGTCTTACTATTAGGTATTCTCGACTTAACCCAGCCTTCTTCAAAGGCTCTATCTATTATTGAGTTTTCTATGTCTTTAATTGTTACCGCCGGTTCGTTAATACCCAAAACGCAGGCACCTTCACACGGGGCTGGGCATGCCCTGCCTGTAAACTCTGGAAAATTGTTAGTTTTAGAAAGGCGATAGTAGGCTTCTTCCCATTTTTCTTTATAAACTAAATCATTCCATTCAGGTATTAAGTTATCTATTGGGCAACCGTGATCTGATTCACAAAATGGAACACCGCAGTTCATACACCTAGCGCCTTGAGTTTTCAGATCATGGTCTTTAGCGGGAGTATAAATTTCATAATAATCCAATAGTCTTTCATTAACGTCACGCCAAGGTGTTTTACGTCTTGGGAATTCCATAAATCCTGTTGGCTTACCCATCTTAAACTCCTGGCCTATCTGATTTTCTGTCATGAGTCTCAAATACGGAGTCTATTTCTTCGTTACGCTCTCGTCGTTCTGTGATTACTCTTTTGTAATCAAGCGGCATTACTTTGACAAAAAATTCTAGGCTGTTTTCCCAGTCATCTAGGATCTCCTCAGCGACTGTTGATTGAGTGTATTTATGATGCAACTCAATCATCCTTAACAATTCAGCAATACTTTCCCTGTCATCTATAGATTCAAGAGCTACCATCCCAGTATTGCATTTAGGCTCAAATTCTTTATATGGATCATATACATAGGCGATACCTCCAGACATACCAGCTGCAAAATTAACACCTGTAGGGCCTAAAACGATGACTCGACCTCCAGTCATATATTCACACCCGTGATCACCAACACCTTCAACAACTGCTCTTGCGCCACTGTTTCTGACACAAAAACGCTCTGCTGCTATTCCTCTAAAAAAACCTAGTCCTGTTGTTGCGCCGTAAAGAGCGACGTTTCCAATTACGATATTTTTTTCTGGTTTAAAGCCCTCAATCTGAGGTGGCTTAACAATTAACTTTCCTCCAGAAAGTCCCTTGCCAACATAGTCGTTAGCATCGCCTTCTAGTTCAAAGGTAATGCCTTTTGATAAGAAGGCGCCAAAACTCTGGCCAGCAGATCCATTGAAGTTGATTCTAATAGTATCGTTAGGTAGCCCGTCCTCGCCCCAAAGCTTTACAACCTCATGACTAAGCATTGCACCTGTTGTCCGGTTAATGTTACTTATTGGGTAATTAAGGTTAATTTTGCTTTTATCTTTTATCGCGGTTTTAGATGCTTTAATTAATTTCCTATCTAAAACATTTTTAATCCCATGATCCTGTTGAATGATCTTCCTTAAAGGTACACCTTTCCTAAGTTGTTCAGCATTAACCAATAATGGCGTCAAATCTACTTTGCTTGATTTCCAATGATCAATCGCTTTCCTTGCTTTAAGCAAATCAACACGGCCAACTAATTCATCCATAGATTTAATGCCTAGTTTCGCCATAATTTCTCTAGCTTCTTCCGCAACCATAAATAAATAATTAATTACGTGTTCAGGTTGTCCGGTAAACTTTTCTCTCAATAATTTATCCTGTGTCGCAATACCAACAGGACAAGTGTTCATATGACATTTTCGCATCATTATGCATCCCATAGTTATCAAGGGTGCTGTTGAAAAACCAAACTCTTCTGCTCCAAGCATTGCTGCAATCACCACATCTCTCCCTGTTTTTATGCCTCCATCTGTTTGTAGAGTAACTCGGCTTCTAAGATCATTTAGAACCAAGGTTTGATGCACTTCAGCAATACCTAATTCCCAGGGCATGCCTGCGTGTTTAATGCTTGTTAAGGGTGATGCCCCTGTACCGCCAACATCTCCTGAAATAACGATGTGATCCGCATGAGCTTTAGCAACGCCTGCGGCTATAGTTCCAACACCTGTCTCTGCGACAAGTTTAACGCTTATCTCTGCTTTTGGATTGGCATTCTTTAGATCGAAAATAAGTTGAGATAAGTCTTCAATTGAATAAATATCGTGATGAGGTGGTGGGCTAATTAAGCCTACTCCTGGGGTTGAGTATCTTATTGAAGCAATTTTTTCATCTACTTTTCTTCCTGGTAGTTCGCCACCCTCACCAGGTTTCGCTCCTTGTGCAATCTTAATTTGTAACTGCTTTGCATTTGCGATGTAATTTGTTGTAACCCCGAAACGTCCAGATGCTATTTGTTTGATTGCGGAAGACTTAGAATCCCCATTTTTTAAAAGCTTATACCTTTGTGGGTCTTCGCCTCCTTCACCACTATTACTTTTACCTCCAATTCTATTCATTGCAATAGCTAAAGTCTCATGAGCTTCTGAGGAGATTGAACCAAAGCTCATAGCACCCGTACAAAACTTTTGTACAATTTTACTAGCTGGTTCTATTTTATTAATATCAACTTGACGATTTCTTGATTGCTTAAACTCCAATAAACCTCTTAAACTCAAAGCATCTTCTGCAACTCTATTGGCTTTAGATGTAAATTGACGGAAGGCATTTTTATCGTTCTGCCTTGCTGCAAACTGTAAGGACCAGACAGTTTCTGGGTCCCAACCCTTTTTTTCTCCTTCGCTTCTCCAATGAAACTCTCCAGGATTAGGTAGTCCATTAATAGAAAGATTTTCATCATCTGGCCAACCCAAGCTGTGTCGTTGTTTAATCTCTTCTTCCAAAACCTGAAAATTGGTTCCTTCAATTCTGCTTGCAGTTCCACTAAAACAAAGCTCGATCACTTCCTGAGAAAGACCTAATGCTTCGAAAATCTGTGCGCCTTTATACGATTGAAGAGTAGAAATACCCATTTTACCCATGACCTTCAAAACACCTTTTACAAGGCCTTGGCGATAAGCATCAATGACCTCTTCATTGGTATCTAATTTGATCCTGTTATCTTTACCTCGACGGTGATGAGTATGCTTAATAATGCCTTCAGCTTTTGCTTGCTCCAATACTTCATAAGCTAAATAAGGGTTGATGGCATCGGCCCCATAGCCAAATAAGAGGCATAAATGGTGAACCTCCCTAGCCTCAGCAGATTCAACTACTATGGATGTTTTAGTTCGTTTTGCTGTTTTAACTAGATGATGATGTATAGCACCGCATGCCATTAGACTACTAATTGCAGCCCTATTTTTATTAACATTTCTATCTGATAAAACAAGAAATCCTATCCCGTTATCAACTGCATCTTCTGCTTCTTCGCAAACACGAATAACGGCTGACTTTAAACTATCTGATGAAGATTCAGAGACATCAAATGTAATATCAATAACCTGACTTTTATGCCCTTCATGATCAAGGTGTTTTATTGCATATAATGCGGTGTTAGTGAGCAACGGGTTTTCAATAAGCAGACGATGAGCATGAGCTTCAGTAGGCTCTAATATGTTTTTTTCAGGGCCAATATAGCATTCAAGAGACATGATTATTTTTTCTCGAATAGAGTCAATAGCAGGATTAGAGACCTGAGCAAACAGCTGCTTAAAATAATCGTATAGCAATCTGTGTTTGTGGCTTAAAACCGCTAAAGCGGAATCATTCCCCATCGAACCCAAAGGGTCTCTTAGATCATGCACCATAGGGAGCATCATAAACTCTAGAGTTTCAGTGGTATAACCAAATGCTCGCATCCTTTTTGTTAATTCATTAGTCCCAAGTGCTGTGTCTGAATCACTTCTTTTTATTTTCCGAACAACGAGGCGGTTATTGTGCAACCAATTTCTATATGGTCTTGCTTCAATTAACGGTTCTTTAACCTCTTTGTCTGACAATAGCTTTCCTTGTTCAAAGTCTATTAAAAATATCTTGCCGGGCTCTAGACGACCTTTTTTGGCAATGTTTTGATTATCAATAGGTAGCACTCCGACCTCACTAGCCATAATCACTCTGTCGTCTTTGGTAACATAATATCTGCTAGGCCTCAGCCCATTTCTATCCAAAACTGCGCCCACAACATCGCCGTTAGTAAATGTAATTGAAGCTGGGCCATCCCAGGGTTCCATAAGATTTGAGTGATATTCGTAATAAGCTTTTCTGGATTTAGATAGTGTTTTCTTTTTTTGCCAAGCCTCTGGGACCATCATCAGAATCGATTCTTCGATACTTCTGCCTGTCATAGTCAAAAACTCTAGAGCATTGTCAAAATTTCCTGAGTCAGAACAGTCTTTTTCCATCACAGGAAATAAATCAGTTATTTGATCTCCATACAAATCGCTGTGCATCGATCCTTCTCTTGCTTTCATCCAATTGATATTGCCCTTGATTGTATTGATCTCTCCATTGTGCGACATCATTCTATTGGGCATAGCTCTATCCCAACTTGGGAAGGTGTTTGTGGAAAATCTGGAATGGACCATTGCTAGATGTGATGTATATTCTGGGTTGCTTAAATCAGGATAGAACGACTCTAACTGATCACATGTCAGCATGCCTTTGTAGACTATAGTTTTAGATGAAAGGCTGTTTATATAAAATAAATGTGCTTCTTTTAGTGTGTTACTCCCTCTGAGATCATTGCTGACTTTTTTTCTAACCAGATATAGTTTCCGTTCGAAACCCTCCTGATCATTCTTATCATCTGTGTTCTTAATAAAGATTTGCTCGATGATAGGCATCGCTTCCAGTGCTGAAGGCCCTAGGTCTGAGCCCTTTGGATTTATTGGAAGGTTTCTCCATCCTAAAACAGTTAAGTTTTCTTTTTTGCAAATTTTTTCAAGGTGTTTTTTACATGCTCTTTGTTCTTTTTTATTTTTAGGTAGAAATATGTTGCCGACTGCATAACCTCCAACCTCTAGAGAAGTATTACCAAATAATTCCTCTGCAATAACCTTAAAAAAAGAGTGTGAGATGCCAGTGAGTATTCCTGCGCCATCGCCTGTGTTTGGCTCTGAGCCTCTAGCGCCCCTATGATCCATATTACATAGAATAGTAAGAGCGTCTTTAACAACCTCTCTGCTCTCTATTCCCTTAATGTTTGCAACAAAACCAACGCCGCAACTCTCTCTTTCAAACTCTGCGTCGTATAGTCCAACCCTTTTTTTAGGCTTAAAAGTCATAAATCTTATTTTTTTGTTGTTTTTATTATTCCCGGTGCTGTTTGGTCTCAACCAACCAAGCTTGAGTAGCTATGATTAAACTAGCCGGAAAGTGATAAGTCGAAATTATAGCATTTTTTGATTAATTTTTCTCCCAGCGACTGTATTATAAGGAATCGATTATCTTTAACTGATGGATACACCAGATATGCTGGCGTCAATCAGCCTAATTAAACAAGGAATAATATGACAGAATTCAAACTGCTTGTTGAAACCATTAACGGCATTTTATGGAATGACTTTACGCTATACGCTCTTTTGCTTACCGGAGTGGTTTTTACATTTTGGAGTGGTTTTTCTCAATATTACGCATTAAGCCATGGAGCCAAAGTCACGCGAGGAGACTTTGACAAAAAAGGAGACCCTGGTGCAATTACTCATTTTCAGGCTCTCTCAACAGCTCTTTCGGCAACTGTTGGCCTAGGTAATATAGGCGGGGTAGCTTTAGCTATATCTCTTGGTGGTCCGGGTGCTGTATTTTGGATGTGGGTTGTCGGTTTCCTTGGTATGGCAATTAAACTCACAGAAGTATCATTGGCTATGATCCACCGAGACCTAACAGATAGTGAAAACCCCAGCGGTGGTCCTATGTGGGTGGTTGAAAGGAACCTTGGTGGAAAAGGACCTGTTCTTAAATTGATTGGAAAATTAATCGCAGGAACTTTTTGCTTTGCATTGATTATAAATACGATTACAGCAGGGAATATGTTCCAAGCTTGGAATGTTGCAAACTTGACTCAATCCTATTTTGGGGTTCCAACTTTGCTTACAGGTTTAATCTTAGCCATAGTGGTTGGGGCTGTAATCATTGGTGGAATTAAACGAATTGGTGCAGTGGCTTCTAGGTTAGTGCCCTTCATGTTGGTGCTCTATGTTCTTGCGTGTATTTTTGTTCTTGTGATCAACTTTGATGCAATCCCCAAGATGCTTGCCTTAATAGTAACCTCAGCTTTCTCTCCTTTGGAGGCTAGCAATGCCTTTATAGGTGGAACAGCGGGTTATGCATTTATGTACGGAATGCAAAGGGCTTTATTTTCAAATGAAGCTGGGCAAGGCTCTTCGGCTATTGCTCACTCTGCAGCAAAAACAGATGAACCCATCAGAGAAGGTATTGTGGCTGGTCTGGAGCCTTTTATTGATACTATTGTGGTATGCACAATGAGTGCTCTAGTGATTTTGGTTACTGGGATCTGGAACCGTCCTGCAGAGACTTTTATTACTGATTACAACTTCATACAAACAAACGAAACGACATGGCAGTTATCAACCAATATTGACTCATCTGTGGATCAGAGGCAAAGAGTGTTCGCGATCTATCAGGGGGTTATTAATCTTGAGTCAGGCAATAATTTTCAAAAGGTTTATGGCACGGTTGGGGAGAATAACGTAGTTAAATGGGATGAAATATCCTCCTCAGAAAAACCTGAATTAAATGACAAATCAGTTTATATAGATTATGTAGGAGCAACGCTAACTGCTGCAGCTTTTGATAAGGTTATACCTGGATTGGGAAAATGGTTAGTAACGCTCGCTTCTTGGCTGTTTGCTATTTCAACGATGATCTCTTGGAGTTATTATGGTGAGAAAGGTGTTGTATTTCTTTTTGGAAATAGAGGTATCATCCTCTATAAGATAGCGTTTTGTGTGCTTGCTGTTTTGGCGACATCTGGATTTATTAGGACTGATGCAGAACTTAATATGTTTGCTAATTTAGGAACCGGTTTTTGTATCATTGCTAACCTTCCAATTATTTGGTTATTCGGTCATCAGGCAATGAAGGAGTACAAAGATTATATTAAAAAACTTAATGCTGGAGAGTTTATTAAAAATAACTAATTAAAATATGAAAAAAGAAATTAAAATTAAACCTTTTTGGTATTCGGATATTTGGCTGTGGCCTAAACTTATAACAATCATTACCACCTTAGATAAAGAAGGCACGGTAAACGCCGGTCCTTATTCTCATATAATGCAATACGATGTTATGACTAAGAACCCTAGAATGATTGTGGGTTTCAGACAAGACTCGCACACTTTTGTAAACATCTGTGAAACCGGTGAGTTTGTTGTGAACTGCCCTAGTGCATCACACCTAGATGATATGATGGAGACTGCTAAGTTCTACCCGGAGGGTGTTAATGAGTTAGAGTTCACATCATTCACCTCAATTCCCTCAAAAAAAGTAAAGCCACCAAGTTTAAAAGAATGTCCGCAAATAGCTGAGTGCACTGTGGATGAGATAATTAAATTAGAAAAAAGCACCGGTATTGTAATCGGCACCATAGAGGCAATAGTCGTTGACGAAAAATTGGTCGACATGGGAAGAGAAGACAGAATCCGTGCTATGGATCTTCCTATTGGAATGGGAGATGAGGCAAGACAAGTCTATTATCATGGAACTGTTGGTGAAAACCTTACTCAACATACTCTTGGTCAACCCAAAAATGCTATGCAAGGTGCGGATGCAGTGACGGCGATGGATTGGGATAAAGAGGCAATGAAAATGTTAATGAACGTACCGCCACCACTAAGAAAAATGGTGATAGAAAACACAGAAGAATTTACCCAAGAAAAAAAGGCGGAAGTGGTTACCGCTGAACTCTTCACTGAATTAGCCAAATCTGTCGGTATGGATCCTGAAGTAATGGAGAGATTCAGAAGCGGAGGTTAATTTTTAGTCCTGATGATTTCATTCAGGCAATCGTTATGAAACTTGAGATAAAAAACGAGAGCTTATTTATAGAAAAAGCATACATCGACGGTCGATGGGTTGACGCTGATGACAAGTCGACATTGGAGGTTATTAATCCAGTCAACCAGGAAATCATAGGCCATGTACCGAATTGTGGTGCAGATGAGACCAATGTTGCAATAAATGCTGCTGCTGCTGCACAAAAAAAGTGGCAAAAATATCCTGCAAAAGAGAAGGCTTCTATTCTAAGGAATTTTTATGACCTGCTTTGCTCTAATCAAGACGATTTAGCGAAAATACTCACTTATGAGCAAGGCAAGCCCCTAGCAGAAGCAATTGGAGAAATTGCATACTCAGCTTCATTTATTGAATGGTTTGCTGAAGAAGCAAAACGAGTCTATGGGGACCTGATACCTGGACATATGCACGATAGGAGAACTCTAGTTATCAAACAACCTGTCGGCGTTGTGGCTTCCATAACCCCTTGGAATTTTCCCTCTGCAATGCTAGCAAGAAAAGTCGGTCCTGCTCTTGCAACAGGTTGTTCTCTGGTCTGTAAACCAGCAAAACAAACACCTTTTTCAGCATTAGCGTTTGCTTATTTAGCAGAAGAAGCTGGTGTACCAAAGGGTTTGTTGAATGTGCTAACCGGTAACGCGCAAACCATAGGCAAAGCGTTAACTGATAGTGAGGTGGTTCGAAAGTTAACCTTCACTGGATCTACAGAGGTAGGAAAAATGCTACTAAAAGAGTGTGCAAAAACAGTGAAAAGAGTTTCTATGGAGCTTGGGGGGCATGCTCCATTTATAGTTTTTGAAGACGCAGACATAGAAGCTGCTGTTGAAGGAGCAATTGCAGCAAAATACCGAAACGCCGGACAGACTTGTGTTTGTGCTAATCGAATATATGTTCATGAAGATATTTACGAAGAATTTTCTGAAGGGTTTACTAAAGAAGCTGGGAAACTAAAAACAGGACAAGGCTTTGACCCGTCCACAGATCAAGGTCCCCTTATTGATGAGGCGGCCTTGGCAAAAGTTGAAGAACATGTTGCAGATGCAAAGAATCATGGTGGACAAATTACACTTGGTGGTCAACCACATAAGCTTGGGGGTTTATTTTATGAGCCCACAGTTATTAAGGGTGCTAATGATGAAATGCTGGTGTCTTATGAAGAGACCTTTGGGCCAGTGGCTCCTTTATTTTCTTTTTCATCAGAAGAGGAAGTAATAGAGAGAGCAAATAACACACCTTTCGGGCTTGCCTCCTATTTCTATACCAGCGATTTAGCAAAAAGCTGGAGAGTATCTGAACAACTTGAATACGGAATAGTTGGCCTGAACACTGGAATCATTTCTACTGAAATGGCGCCTTTTGGAGGCATTAAAGAGTCTGGTATGGGTAGAGAGGGTTCAAAGTATGGAATAGATGATTACCTAGAGATCAAATATGTTTCATTAGCAGGAATAGAAGAACCGTTGTAATTATTACCTTCCAATGTATGATTCAGCAATACTGAATCATTTCTATGAAAGACAACACTCCAAAACTAACAAAAGGATCGCCACCCAAAGCAATATTTTCAATGATGGTGCCAATGGTCATTGGTCTAATCGTAATTATTGGAAATGGGCTGGTCGATGCCTACTTTATTGGTCAGTTAGGGTACGCTCAGCTAGCAGCGGTTAGTTACGCCTTCCCTGTTTGGTTTATATTAGGCGGGATTGTTATGGGCTTAGGAGTAGGAACAGCATCGTTAGCTTCAAGAGCAATAGGTGCTGGAAATCAAGGGGTTGTTAGGGAGATAGCAACCCATGCAATGATTCTGTCTATTGTTGTGGGTCTTTTTGTTATAGCCATTGGGCTATCAACCATAGATGTGGTTTTTGGTTTTCTAGGAGCCAACGCAGAAACCATGCCTTATGTTAGGGAGTATATGGAGGTCTATTATTGGGGGGGTATAGTTATGGCCGTTCCCATGATAGGTAATTCTGTAATGAGAGCATCTGGAGATGCTAAAACACCATCAATTCTAATGGCCACCATGGCAATCACTAACGCTGTTTTAGATCCTATACTGATATTTGGCTGGTTTGGTCTTCCGGCACTAGGTGTGAAAGGAGCGGCCCTAGCAAGTGTTCTCTCAAATGTGCTCTTTTTAATTGCATCAGTTTTGATTCTTGTATACAGAGACAACTTGATTCAATTTGCTAATCATAGTCTTAACTCTGTTATAGAATCGTGGAAAAAGATTCTCCATGTCGGCTTACCAGCAATAGCAAGCAATCTAATAGCCCCTTTATCAATGGCCCTAGTAACAGCGCTGATAAGTAGTTACGGGCAAGAGGCTGTAGCGGCCTACGGATTAGCAGGAAGGTTGGAGGCCTTGATTGTGGTAATCATTATGTCTTTGGGTGGAGCGATGTCGCCTTATGTTGGTCAAAACTTTGGCGCCAAACGTTTTGATCGCTTAGAAGATGGGTTTAAATTTGCTGCTAGATTCACGCTCGGATATTCCATCTTTTGTATTATTTTTATGTACCTCTTAGCTGAACCACTTATAGGTCTATTCACGTCTGATCCTGAAGTAATTAGGATTGCCAAAATTCAATTATTAATTTGTCCTTGGGGCTATGGTTTTTTAAGTTTAGCGGGGATAACTAATGGCTCCTTTAATGCTTTAGGTAAGCCTATGCCAGCAATGATAATTTCTATTTCTAGAACACTTATTGTCTATGTGCCTATGGCTTATTTATTCTCTGCACTGATTGGTATTCAAGGGGTTTTCATAGCTCAAGTTGCAGCAAATATTCTAGCCGGTTGTGTTGGTGTGGTCTGGTATAAATCAATATTTAAACAATTATCAAATGAAGCTGAATTTGCTTAATTATTCGTTCTGTTGGAGCTGTTTGATAATGCTTTCATCCTCAAGAGTTGAAACATCCTGAGTGATCTCCTCGCCTTTAGCTATAGAGCGAAGCAAACGTCTCATTATCTTTCCTGATCTAGTTTTAGGTAAATTATCAGAAAACCTAATTTCATCGGGCTTTGCTATCGGACCGACCTGATCTGATACCCAACTTCTCAGTGTCTCAGTAACTTCATTTTTCATGGCGCCCAAAGGTCTCTCTCCTTTGGTAACAACAAAAGCAAAAATTCCTTCACCTTTCACCTCATGAGGCATACCCACAACAGCAGCTTCAGCAATATCCGGATGCGCAACTAATGCTGACTCTACCTCCATTGTACCTAAGCGATGACCCGATACATTTAGAACATCATCGATTCTGCCCATAATCCAAAAAAAATCATCTTGATCCATGTTCGCGCTATCGCCTGCAACATAATATTTATTATCAAACTTCTCCCAATATGTTTCGATATACCTCTCGTTATCTCCCCATATTGTTCTAAGCATTGAAGGCCAAGGCTTCTTTATCACTAAATAGCCGCCCTTATTAGGTTGATTTACTGGGTTAGCGCCCTCATCCACAATATCAACAGAAATGCCAGGTAAGGCTTGTGTGCATGAGCCTGGCTTAGTTGCAGTTACTCCAGGAAGTGGGCTTATCATTGCGGCGCCTGTTTCTGTTTGCCACCAGGTATCTACTATAGGGCATTTTTCCTTGCCAATGACGGTGTGATACCACATCCATGCTTCTGGATTTATAGGTTCACCTACAGTGCCTAATAACCTAAGATTAGAGAGATCGTATTTGTTTGGAATATCATCACCAAGTTTCATTAAGGCTCTAATCGCTGTTGGCGCCGTATAAAAAAGGCTAACCTGATGTTTCTCGCATATCTCCCAGAATCTTCCTCCATGAGGGTATGTTGGGGCACCCTCATAAATTAATATGGTAGCGCCTGCCGCAAGAGGGCCGTATGTCACATAAGTGTGGCCAGTGACCCAACCAACATCAGCTGTGCACCAAAAAACATCTGAATCTTTAATATCAAATATCCACTTAAAGGTCATCTTGGCATGCAATAAATAACCACCGCTTGAATGTTGGATCCCTTTTGGTTTTCCAGTAGAGCCTGATGTGTAGAGTATAAACAAAGGATGCTCTGAGCTGAGAGGGACAGGTGTTGACTCTTTGTTTTGATTTTTTATTAGATCCTTCCACCACAGGTCCCGCCCTTCCAAGATACTTACGCTCTCTCCTGTCCTTTTTAAAACAATCACATGTTCTATGCTGTGGTTCCAATCCTTCAAAGCATTATCAGTTGCTTGCTTTAAAGGTATTGTTTTCCCTCCACGAAACGCGCCATCTGCAGTTATAACTATTTTGGCCTTTGCATCATCGATTCGATCCTTTAATGCGTTTGAAGAAAAGCCTCCAAACACTACGGAATGAATGGCTCCAATTCGTGCGCATGCCTGCATAGCAACTACTGCCTCAGGAGACATCGGCATATAGATTATTACCCTATCGCCTGTCTCAACACCTAGGCTTAATAGCCCGTTAGCAAATAAAGAAACCTCTTCTAATAATTCTTTGTAAGAAATTCTTCTTGTATCTCCATTTTCAGCTTCGAATATTATTGCTGTTTTATTTGGACTGCTCTCAACATTTTTATCGAGGCAATTGTATGAAACATTAATTTCCCCATCACCAAACCATTCATAATTAGGGGCATTTTCTTCGTTCAAAACAGTTGTAAACTCCTTAAACCAATATAGGTTTTCCTTAGCTAACTGCGCCCAAAAACCTTCGTAATCATCACTGGCTTGTTTTTTGAGTTGCTCAAGCTCCTCTTTAGTTATATTTGCTCCAGTGCTGGACTCTTTTGACGGAGGAAATTGTCGAGTTTCTTCCAAAATCGAGTCTATGGTTTTGTCATTCATGATCGTAAATATTTACAGTTTTAGGCCTGTTCGTCCAATGATTAGGCTAGAGCATAAAATCTTGGTTTTCTTTTTCTAAGCCTATGCGATGATGGATAGGACTTGACTTAGGAATATAACCCAACAAAAAATCCATTTGGTCTGCAAGAATATTTCTACCCTGAAGATAAATGTATTCAGCGTAGTTTGGAACGAACGGTATGGCTAGCAGTTCAATCTTGGCTTGTTCTGGTGTTCTGCCACCTTTGTGGTGGTTGCATCGTTTGCATGCTGAAACCACGTTGTTCCAATTATCCTTTCCGCCTTGGCTAATTGGAGTAATATGATCTCTTGTCAGCTCTCGTTTGTTATGACGGATCCCACAATACATGCATAGATAGCTATCTCGTTTGAAAAGTGTTTGGTTGTTAAGCGGCGGTGTGTATTTGTTCATTTTATCTTGAAAATGTTTGGTCCTTCCGCTGGTAGCTATTATCGAGTTAACTGTTATTGAGCTTCTCTCACCAGAGACTGCGTTTATTCCACCATAAATTGTGTATAAATTGTTCCCCAAGGTGTAAACCACTTGATCAACAGCATAAAGCTTTGCTGCCTCTTTATAGTCAACCCACTCCAGAGGGAGGCCTGTAGTGTCTACTCTAAGTGTTTGATGATAATTGCTCATATAAGAATGTTTTTATTTTGTATGGATAATATTAAACAATTTTTACATGAAAAATAATTTAAATATGGTCTTTTTTTTCTTGGTTTTTTCTCTAATCATGTTAGTCTCTCTGACGATTAAATAGGTTGAAAGAATATATTTTCTAACTTTTCTTTATGGCTATAAAAATTGGTATCATCAAAGAAACGGCGAACAACGAAACTAGGGTTGCTGTCGTCCCAGAAATTGCTAAAAAATTAGCTGCAAGTGGTGCGGAGTTTCTCATTGAAAAAAATGCTGGAAGATCAGCAGGCTATAATGATAATAATTACCCTAAGGTTTGTGCTTTTCAAGAATCAAGGCAAGATGTGTTAAGTGGCTGCAATATTCTCCTAACAGTAAACCCTCCTAACGATAAAGACATAACATCATTGAAAGAGAACACCATTGTCATTGGGTTTATGAACCCCTTTGATAATGAGAGCCTAATTAAACAAATGGCAAAACAGAACCTGGTCTCATTTTCAGTAGAGCTAATTCCAAGAATATCAAGAGCACAATCAATGGATGCGCTATCTTCACAAGCATCTATAGCTGGTTATAAGGCTGTGGTTCTCGCTGCTAATCATTCCAATAAATTCTTTCCCATGCTAACAACTGCTGCTGGAACTGTTCGACCGTCGCAGGTTTTAGTTATAGGCGCCGGCGTAGCAGGATTGCAGGCTATCGCCACAGCGAAACGTCTGGGCTCAAGAGTCTTAGCCTTTGATGTTAGGAGCAGCACGAAAGAACAGATTGAATCATTGGGTGCTACATTTTTAGATACTGGAGTCTCTGCAGAAGGTGATGGGGGTTATGCTAGAGAGCTAACAAAGGAAGAATTGAAAAAACAAAAGGAAATTTTAGTTGAGAATATAGGTCAATCAGATGTGGTTATAACCACCGCTGCTGTTCCAGGTAAGCCAGCTCCCAAACTTATAGATAAAGCCACTGTTAGTAAAATGATGCCAGGATCAGTAATTATTGACTTAGGTGCAGTTTCAGGCGGTAATTGTGAAGTAACTAAAGCGGATGAAACTATTGATTTTGAAGGAGTTCTTGTTTGTGGACCAACAAATTTGGCAGCAACGATGCCAAAACATGCCAGTGAACTTTATTCTAAAAATCTAGCGAACTTCTTGTTTCCTGCTATCGGCGAAAATGGTCTTGAGATTGACTGGGATGATGAAATTTTTACAGGCTCTAATCTAACCAACAATGGCAAGGTTACGTTTAGCCCTAATGGTAAATAAATAAACAATGGAAACCTTTATTGCAATTTATATTTTCGTTCTCGCTGCCTTTACCGGTTACGAGGTGATCTCTAAAGTCCCAGTGATACTTCATACGCCCTTGATGTCAGGCTCTAATTTTATTCATGGGATAGTTCTGGTTGGTGCCATTATTGCCCTGGGTTTCGCCGATACAACTCTTGAAAAAACTATTGGTTTTATTGGTGTTTTACTTGCTTCGGGAAATGCTGTTGGTGGTTACGTAGTAACAGAACGAATGTTAGAAATGTTTAAATCAAGCAAAGAAAATGACTAGTGTTGAAATAATTATCCAAAGCTCTTATGTAATTGCAGCCATAGCTTTTGTTATTGGCCTAAAAAGAATGAGCTCTCCAACAACCGCTAGAGCAGGCATCTTATTGGCAGGCGCAGGAATGCTTTTGGCGACAGTGGTCACTTTCTTTTACCCTGGGCTTGAAAACTTTTTACTTATCGGTGCTGCTCTCTTCTTGGGAAGTTTAATTGCTGGAATCACGGCTAAAAAAGTTGAGATGACAGATATGCCCCAGATGATTGCCCTCTATAATGGAATGGGAGGTGGTGCAGCAGCAGCGATTGCAGCTGTAGAATTATTCAAAGATCATGATCTTCATGTAAGCGTGGTAACTTTAGCTCTCATTGGGGGTGTCATAGGGTCAATATCTTTTTCCGGAAGTTTGATTGCGTTTGGAAAGTTACAAGGTCTAATCAAGGGATCATTTAGGTTTAAGGGTCAAAATTTATTGAACCTGATTATCTTGTTGGTCATATCCATTGTCTCTATATTTATAATTTTTGAGCTGGGCTACATCAATAATCCTGTGATGATTATATTTATTGTTGCTTTGGTTTTAGGCATAACAATGACCCTACCTATTGGTGGAGCAGACATGCCTGTGGTAATTTCCCTGTATAACGCTTTAACAGGACTGGCTGTTGGTTTTGAGGGTTACGTATTACAAAACTATTCTATGATAATTGCTGGCACAGTGGTCGGGGCGGCTGGTACATTGTTAACTCAATTAATGGCAAAGGCCATGAACCGCTCACTTGCTAATGTTTTATTTAGTGGTTTTGGGGATACCTCTACCAGTGAATCCTCTGACGGCACAAAAGGAGAAATGAAGCCCATTGAAGCTAGTGATGCCAGCATCATGATGGCTTTTGCACAAAAAGTTATCGTCATTCCTGGTTATGGAATGGCTGTTGCCCAAGCTCAGCAAAAGGTTTGGGAATTTTGTCAACTATTGATGGAAAGAGGCGTAGAAGTAAAGTTTGCAATTCACCCTGTAGCAGGAAGAATGCCTGGGCACATGAATGTTTTGCTAGCAGAAGCGGGTGTGCCTTATGATTTCATTTTTGATGCCGATGAGATCAATCAAGAATTTAAGAGTTGTGATGTAGCGCTAGTGATTGGAGCAAACGATGTGGTTAATCCTGTGGCCAGAACAGATCCTTCAAGCCCAATTTATGGCATGCCAATTCTAGATGCTGACTACTCTTCTAATGTTATCGTGGTCAAAAGAGGTCAAGGCGCGGGCTTTTCTGGAATAGAAAATAGTTTGTTCTTTTTAGATAACACTAAAATGCTTTATGGCGATGGTAAGGCTGTTGCATCTGATCTTGTGCAATCGATTAAAGAACTATAAATAAAGACGGTTATCCCAGCTTTCAGAGTATGTTATTCTCATGACTATGTTTGTAAGATTTGAAATGGAACGGTTTCAATCCATCTATGAAAATGAGGTGGATTTTAATCTAAGCGATAGCGGTAATCACCCAATGTCCATAAAAGACTTATTGGATGAAAGCGAAATTGAAAAATTTTTATCTATGGAAATCCACTATGGTTATACTCAAGGAGATCCTCGCTTACTTGAGGTTATTAAAGACTGGTACCCAAAAACAAACGAATCAAACATACTTCTAACCAACGGTTCTGCTGAAGCTAATTTTGTTATGGCTTGGGCATTAATTAAACCAGGTGATGAAGTGGTCCTAGCTTTGCCCAACTATATGCAAATACCTGGCTTAGCAAAAAACTTTGGGGCTGAAATAAAGACAATAAACCTAAGAGAAGAGCTGGACTGGCACCTTGATCTTGATGAATTAAAAAACCTTGTCACACCTAAAACCAAACTTATATCAATATGTAACCCCAACAACCCAACAGGATCTGTGATGACCGATGATGAAATGTCTGCTATTGCAGATATTGCGAGATCCAATGATGCTTATGTGCACTCTGATGAGGTATACAGAGGATCAGAGCTTGAAGGGAATGAAACAAAAAGCTTTATAGAATTTTATGAAAAAGCAATTGTTAGTTGTGGTTTATCTAAATCTTTTGCACACCCTGGTTTAAGGATTGGTTGGTTAGTGGCCAACGAAGAACTAATTGAGGAAATATGGGCGCACAAGGACTATTCGTCAATTTGCGCTTCAGTTTTATCTCAAGAAATAGCAATAAAGATAATGGCTAAATCATCCAGGGGAAAGGTTTTATCAAGATCAAGCAAGATGTTGAAAGAGAATTTGCAATTATTCCAGTCATGGCTCGATAACCATGCTGGCTTATTTACATTTGTACCGCCAAGGGCGGGTGGAATGGCCTTTGTTGGATACAAAATGGATATTAATAGCATGGAGCTTGCACACAAACTTAGAACTGAACAAAGTGTTTTGATAGTACCGGGTGATTGTTATGGTATGGATGGTTACTTGCGGTTTGGCATAGGCTCGGAAGCTACTTATTTATCTGCTGGTTTAGACAGGGTAAGTGAGGGCATAAAGTCTCTTTAGGGTATTGAATAAAACCTTCTTAAATGTCGCTATCCAAGCTCCTGTTAAAACTCTTTTTGACTACAAAATCAATCCAGCATCTGAAGTAAAACCGAAAATTGGCCAGCGTATTTTAGTTCCGTTTGGAAAAAAGACAAGGCTAGGATTTATCCATTCTATGAGCAAAAACTCTAGTGTGGAGAGCTCTAAGTTAAAGCCTTTTATAGAGATTCTTGATAAAGAGCCAATAATTGATAAAAAAACCAGAGCAATAATAGATTGGTGCTCAAAATATTATCATTATCCAATTGGAAATATATATGCTGGGGCTGTCCCAAAATATCTTAGAGAGTCGAAATACCCAAAAGAAATAGAAAGCTCTTTATTTAGCTCGCTTAAGGAAAAAAGAAAAACCCTAACCAAAACCCAAAAGGCTGCTTTAGCTCAATGTAAAACACATTTGAAAATGAATGATGTTGTTTTACTTAATGGGATCACAGGAAGCGGGAAGACTGAAATATATATGAGGCTAATAGAAAGCGAGCTATCAAAAGGCAATCAAGCTCTGTTTTTGGTTCCTGAAATTGGATTAACCCCTCAAATTTCATTTGTCTTAACTGACCGATTTGGTGACATGGTAAAAATTATACACTCTGGAACAAGCGCGAAAAAAAGAGCAGAAATATGGCTTGGCGCAAAAGAAGGTAAAGTTCAACTGGTAGTTGGAACCAGATCAGCTATTTTTACCCCCTTTGCATCGCTTGGGATAGTGGTAGTCGATGAGGAACATGACCAATCCTATAAACAACAAACAGGTCTGATGTATTCAGCAAGAGATCTCGCAGTAGTTAAGTCGAAAGAACATGGGTCTAGTTTAGTTTTAGGATCAGCTACGCCGTCTTTTGAATCTCTGCACAATGTGAATAATAAAAAGTATGTTTCCGTTGAAATGAAAAAAAGGGTCTTCTCTACACCCTCGCCGAAGACAAAAGTTATTGATCTACGAATTCATCAAACAAATAAAGGGCTAGCTCAACCGCTGATTAATGACATAAAAACCCAACTTAAAAAAGACAAGCAAGTCTTAATTTACTTAAACAGAAGGGGTTATGCCCCTTTAACCATGTGTAGTGAGTGTGGACACATAGAGGAATGCCCCAGATGTGATAGCAGCTTAGTTTTATATAAACAACGTATGCTTCTAAGATGTCATCATTGTGCTTTTGAAAAAAAGGTTTCTGATTCCTGTAATCTCTGCGAAGCTGAAAACATTGTTATCGGAAAAGGCACACAAAAGATTGAAGAATGCTTGAAAGAAGAGTTTCCTAAAGAAACTGTCCTCAGGATTGATCGAGACTCAACACGCTCTATAAAAAGAAGGGAAGAGGTTTTTAATCTGGCACGAAGTGGCAAGGCTAAAATCCTTGTAGGAACACAAATGTTAACCAAAGGACATGACTTCGCAAACCTATCAATGGTTGCGATAGTAAATGCAGATCAAGGTATATTCGGAAGTGATTTTAGAAGTGGAGAGCGTTTTGCCCAGCATTTTTTTCAAGCGTCGGGTCGAGCAGGCAGAAGAAATGAAAGAGGGTTGGTGGTGATTCAAACAAATAATCCTGATAATTTTTTGCTTAAAGAAATCATAACCAAAGATTATTTGTCATTTTATTCAAATGCAATTCTGGAAAGAAAGGGGCGATGGCCTCCATACAATGGCGCCGTTTTAATAAGAGCAGAGTCTATAAACAAAAAAAGGGTGTTTAACTTTTTGTCTAAAATAGCTGGTTTTTGTAACGCTATACCAAATAATACAACTATAGTTTTAGGTCCTGTTTCCTCGCCTATAGAAAGAAAGCTAGGAAAATACAGGGGTCAAATATTACTATTGGATACAAACAAAAAGAAACTTCACAACACGATTAATAAAGTTGATCTGTTTTTAGAAAAAAATGTTATTAATAAGATGATCAAATGGCAACTTGATATAGATCCTTTGGATATGTCCTAACTTAGAAAATGAAAGACAAACTAAAAAAAATAATACGCTCGTCCATAAAAGAAGGTGGTCTTATTGAAGAAGATTTAATCAATACTTTTGAAATAGAGATTAGCCAATCCACTCAATCAGACCATGGAGATTTTTCATCAAATATTGCACTAAAAATTAGTGGCAAAGCTAACATAAAGCCGCTTAAGGTTGCTGAAATTATAAGCAGGACGATAGAGCGTCCAAAGTGGCTCACAAAAATTGAAGTCGCCCCACCAGGTTTTATAAATTTTTTTGTGGATGACAGAACAAAAGCCGATCTGTTAACGTCTATCCTAGAACAGGAGAACAACTATGGCTCCTTTCCAACTAATTCAGAGGATTCTATTCTTCTTGAGTTTGTTTCCTCAAACCCAACAGGGCCTCTTCATGTTGGGCATGGTAGACATGCTGCCTATGGCGACTCTCTGGCAAAAATTCTAAGGAAAGCGGGCCACACTGTAAGCTGCGAATACTATATCAATGACTCAGGAAGGCAAATTGATATTCTTGTTTTGAGTGTTTTGCTGGCCTTGATAAATAAAAAAGAATCTTTATTAACGGTCCCAGCTGCTTGCTACCAAGGATCTTATATTAGTAGCCTTACAGAGGTTATTCCCAAGCAAGCTATTGCTGAAATCAATAAGCTCTCGATTCCAGGTTTGAAGGTTAAAGAAGCTGATGAAGATCGTGAGGCAGACGCTCTTATTTCAATAATTAAAGATTCTGTTGGTGAATCTATTTTTGAAGAAGTTACGGCCTCCGTTATAGACAAAATGATAAAAATAATTAAGTCAGATTTAAGTAGTTTTGGTGTGGAGTTTGATCATTGGTTCTCAGAAAAAACTATGATCAATCATTCTAAAATTGATATGGCCTTAAAAAAACTAAAGACAAAAAAAGCTTTGTTTAATAAAGATGGCGCCACCTGGTTAAACACCACTGCCTATGGTGATGACAAGGATAGGGTTGTCTTAAGAGATGACGGGAGAAGCACTTATTTTGCTTCTGATATTGCTTACCACGCTGATAAAAAAGAGAGGGGCTTTGACAAATTAATAAATATTCTTGGATCAGACCATCATGGCTATATAAACAGATTGAGAGGCGGTCTTGCTTCTATGGATTATAATCCTGAGGACCTAGAAATAGTTTTAATGCAGTTTGTAACTCTTTATAGGGGAAAAAAGAAGGTACAAATGTCCACAAGATCTGGGGAGTTCATTCCAATGAGGGAGCTCTATGAAGAAGTGGGTATCGATGCAGCAAGGTTTATTTATGTGAGTAGATCATATGACCAACACCTAGATTTTGACCTGGAGCTAGCAAAAGAACAAAGCAACCTAAACCCTGTTTATTATATTCAATATGCCAATGCAAGAATTTGTAGTGTGATGAAAGAAATAGAAAAAAAAGGCTATAAAAATGATCACGACTTAGGTATAAAAAATATCGGGTCCCTTGATAGTAAGCATGAGTCTGAGCTTATAACCATGCTTCAAAAATATCCTGATATTATAAAAACCTCAGCAGAGCAAAGAGCTGTCAATAAGCTTTCCAACTACTTAAAAGATATTGCTCAATTATTTCATTCTTACTATGGCAAACAGAAGTTTGTGATCGATGAGGATGAAACGCGAAACGCAAGAGTTATTTTATTGCGTTCTGTTTCAATTGTTATCAAGGATGGTTTGAGCCTTCTTGGGGTCTCAGCTCCCTCTAAGATGTAATCTATTATTTTTTCTTTTTGTATTCAATCCCTAGTGATTGAAGCTTTCTATAAAGATTTGTCCTCTCCATCTCTACTCGACGTGATAACTCGCTGATTTTTCCCCCTACTAACTCTAGTTGTCTTACTAGAAAAGCCCTTTCAAACTGTCGTCTAGCTTCTTTCATATTGAGGGTCATAATATTGCTTTCTATCAGTAAATTTCCTTTCGGCCCTTGAAGTGTAAGTGTTTCCTCAATTTCCTCCACATTTATAATCTCTTTGTCTTTTCTGGCCAATAAAGCATGAACCATGTCAATGAGTTGTTTTAGATTTCCCGGCCAAGGATACTTGGTGAGCATGTTTTGTGCTGCCAAACTAAACCTTCTGTAGGCCAGGTCTTCTTTTTTGTTGAAATATTCAACACAAAGATCGAGTAATTCAGGTACATCGTGGAGGTACCTTCTTAGTGGAGGTATATTGACAGACTGAGATTGTACAAAAGAAAATCTGCTCATCATTTCTTCGTCATTTAAGCTTATATAAAAACTTAACCCTTTATTTTTATTATTTTTAATAGCTTTTATTGCTTCATCTTGAAAGGAAGCATCTAACAAATGAATTCCCTCAATAAATATTTCAGCTTCGTTTAACTTATTAAGGCTAGCGTCAAGCTCGTGAAAGAAATTATTTGGTTCTTTGTGGTCCACAGCAAGAAGGTTTAGTTGCATAACATAAAAGTTTGTGTAGTTTCTATGTTTTCTGAAGTGTAAGTATTTAGCCCAGCCTTCTTTTTCTGTGCCGTCTTCTCCTAATAAGAAGACCATCGTTTGGTTTATTTCTTCGGCAATAGTTGCCTTGAAAATATCAGAGAATTTTTTGTTTTGTTTGATTATATAGGTAAGGATGTCTTCTTCTTGAGCTTCTTCTAAAAAAACAGAATCGATTGTATTAAATAATTTCTCTATAGAAATTGGTTTTTCTATAAAGTCTGTCGCTCCGAGCTTTGTTGCCTCTATTGCTGTTTCTATGGTTGCGTGTCCTGATATCATGATTACTGGAAAGGTTTTTGTTTGATCTAAAGACCATTCTTTTAATAACTCAATACCATCCTGATCTGGCATCCAAATATCGAGGAAAACTAAGTCTGGCCTATGCTCTGCTAGAAGCCTCTTCGCTTCTTCTGCAGATGCTGCTGTTAGTGTTGTATAGCCTTCTTCTACTAGAATTTCTTTAATGATGTTTCTGATTTCAGACTCATCATCAACAACCATGATTAATTTTTGTTTTGTGTTCATCTATAAGTTTTGTTTTTGTTGCTTTACAGGAATCGTAATTATTACGCTCGCTCCTTCTGGGTTATTCTTAATTGCAATATGGCCTTGATGCTCATCAACAATGTTCTTCACTATAGCTAGACCCAACCCCTTCCCTTTTGGTTTTGTTGATACGTAAGGTTCAAATGCTTTGCTGACAGTTTCCTCGCTAAAACCAATACCGTTATCTTCTATTGACAGCTCTAAGAAGTCTGTCTTGTTGATTTGAATATCCTTTGTAGCAACAGTTATTCTAGGCTTTTCAATATTAGCCAAAGCATCGATTGAATTTTTTAATAAATTATTAAGTATTTGTCTAAGTTTTTTTTCATCCCCATGAATAAAAGTCTCGTCAGTATATTTTGAAGAGAACTTTATAGCCTTGTGATCTTTTGAATACAAACCTATAGCTTCGTCAATTATTTTAGACATATTTATTCTTTCTGTTTTTAATTTCGGTTGTTCTGCAAATTTTCCAAACGCATTGACCATTTCTCTTAAAACTTCTACTTGGTTTACTATTGTGTCTGTGGAGGTGGTAATGAACTTTAGGTCCTCGCCTGTAGAGGTTGAGAATCTTTTTTTAATTCTTTCGGCTGATAATTGAATTGGTGTTAATGGATTGTTTATCTCGTGAGCCATTCTTCTAGCAACATCGCTCCATGCCGCCTCTTTTTGTGCCTTCATAAAGGAGTTAACAAGCGTTGTAATTTCATCTGAAGAATTATTATTGTCAGCAAATCTTGGGTTTTTAATCATAGATTCAGCTTCTTTCTCAAGGGATTCAATAGGTTTGACGAGTCTATCTGCAAACTCAATAGAACCATAAATTGCTAACAATAATGCTAAAAGCACAACAATAGCTAAGGTTAGAATATAACTATATTGTATTGGATCCTTCATGAAGTTTAATCTACCGTAGCGAGCGTATGTTTCCTCTACTGAGTCAGCCATCATGCTTAATTTTGGATCAACACTGAAAAAGGCCTGTAAATAAAGTGGTTTCTGGTTTGATGAAAAACTCAGAACAGGCACCAATACTCGAATTAGATAAGAGCCGTCTGGGCTTGAATCCAGGCTTGTCCAAGATTGTTTTAGGTTGGCTTGCTCAATCTCTAGAAGTGTTGGAATTCTTGTGCTAACCCTGCTGATTTGGTCTGATCCAGAAGCAAGGACCTGTATATCCGAGTCTAATATAACCAATTGCTCTGCTTTAGATTTTTGAACTAACTCCCTTAGTTGAAGATCAATGTTTTCAATTCCTTGAAGCTGAAGAGCGATGTTTGTGGTTTCAAACAACCCTTGTTGTATTTTTTCGTCCAGGGCTGATCTGCCGAGCATTAATGCATTGTTTAACCCTTGTTCGACATCAGCGTCCGACCAAACGCTGATACCTTTGTTCATAAAGTTTATCGCAAAAAAGAAAAGTACCACAGCAGGGATAACTGCTAGCCCACTAAAAGCTAATGCCATTCTTAGTCTTAGTTTCGCTCCTAGTTTGTTTTTTCTATAATCATTTAAGAGGTTCTTAGCGCTTAAGGCCACAATGATAAGAAAAACTATAAAAGAGAGTATGTTCAATACCAAAAGAGATGATTGCATTCTGTTTAGCTCATTGGGATTGTCTGCAGCAAACATCAGTGCCAGAAGAGAGCCTGCGCTTAAGAATATAAGAGAAAATATTATTCTTTTTGTTGTTTTAGCTTTTATCTGAATAGTTGCCATTGAATTTGCTCCAAATCTGAGTCAAGACTTTCTCTCCAAAATGAGATTGTTTTCATCCACGGAGACATTCCTTGTGCCCTGAGCCTAGAATCTAAGATTACAGTGTAATCAGCATCAAGGTCTAACAAAGAATCGTCAACAAGTGGTAACTTTTTTATTGCGCTTAAATACTCGCTAACCTCTCGTATCATGGCCATAGAAGCTTGCCTCCCAGTGTTCTTGTTTGAAACTGTGTAACGACGAGTAAAGGCGTTAAACTCTATTGCATAGACTTGGGTTAACTCTCCAATATCTCTATCTAAACGCCAGTTTCTAATGTCCACAATTTTAAGGTTAAGCTCTAGGTTAAAAATGATGCCAGACTCAAGTGCTTTAATTTGTTCCTTTTCGAAGTTAATTGGTATTTCTATGTCGCTATAATAAACCCCATTATCTATATAAGACGAACCGCTTCCTTCTGCCTTTATGGCTATAACGCTTGTCAGAGCGAAGAAAGCTATACTGACATGAAAAAATTTTCTAAAACTAAGCATTGTTTAATGAAAAATTTTGTCTTTTAGATTAACGCCCCTTGCAAAAGCTGAGGCGTCCATAGAGTCTTTTCCGGCCAGTTGAATTTTTTTTATTAGCAGGTTTCCCTTGCCTGTTGAAACCAACACACCTTCTTGATTATGCTCTATCACTGCGCCTGGTTTGTTATAGTTGTTAATGTCTGCGGACAAATCTGTGTCCCAAATCCTAAGATATTGTTCCCCAAGATGAGTAAACGCTATTGGCCAAGGGTTATAAGCCTTAACTTTTCTGTCTATGGATTCTGCTGTATTTTCCCAAGCAACTCTACCGTCAGATTTTTGTATTTTTTTTGAAAAGGTTGCGTTGTCATGCTTTTGTTCCTGAGCTTGTATTTCACCGGATAGTATTTGTTCTAATGACTTTTTTATTATTTTCCCGGCTAATTTTGATAGCTTTTCAGAAAGGCTTGTCGAGGTATCGTTTTTGTCGATATTTATTTTTTCCGACAAAAAAACAGGTCCTTCATCAATTTGTGTTGTCATCCTCATAATGGATATGCCTGTAACTTTGTCGCCATTGAGTATTGCAGATTGTATTGGTGAGGCGCCTCTCCATGTGGGCAATAGTGAAGGGTGAACATTTAAAACTTCTGAACTAAAAAGCTCGAAGAACCAATTAGGTATTAGCTTGCCGTATGCTGCTGATAAAAAAACATCGGGTGACAAAGAGTTAAATATTTTTTTAGTTTGCTCATCGTTAAAGTTTTCGATAGTTATTGTCTCAAGATCTAGTTTTTCAGCTAGTTCCATTGTTGGGTTAGGTCTCTTTTCTAGGCCTCTTCCTTGTTTTTTTGGTGGCTGGGTAAGAACTATCGTTGACTGAAAGCCAAGATCAACTGTCGCTTGCAAAATTGGCAAAGAGAAGAGTGAAGAGCCCGCAAATACTATGGTTTTATCTGAAATCATTGGTTAACCCTAACTCAAACTATGCTTACACTGGTTCCCTGTGGCTTTTCGGAAGATAGTTTTTTCTGTTTAGCTATCTTTTTTCTAAGTCTTTGGAGCTTTACATTTGGAACATAATCAATAAAAAGCTTTCCATCTAGATGATCAATCTCATGTTGGATACAAATCGATAGTAAATCATCTGCCTCCATCCTGATTTCTGAGCCATCGATATTTTGTGCGTGTAGCTCTACCTGTTTGTATCTTTGGACGGTAGTCCTTATTTCTGGAACTGAAAGACAGCCTTCGCTACTATCAACATTTCCTGAAACCTTTTCCAACCTAGGGTTTACAAAAACCATTGGCTCGTTTCGTTTTTCGCTCACATCAATAACAATCATCCTAATTGTTTTGTTTACTTGTGGCGCAGCAAGGCCAATACCTTTGGATTGGTACATAATTTTTAACATTTCTTTTGATAAAAGCTTTATTTCTTCATCAAAACTTTCTACGGGCTCAGAAACCCTCCTTAGCCTTTCGTCTGGAAACTGTAGTAACTCCATATCTTTTATCATACCTAGTGTCATTCCTTTAACCAGCCATAAAAATTGCGGAGAAATATAATATCACGATGTTGTTGTTTTTTTCCAAAACATCTGCTTTCCATAGAAAATTACCTTAAAAAAAAGAGTTTGACCTTGTTCGGGTTTTGATACATCCTCAACGTATAAACTATTTCTTTTATCAAATGAATCAAAACTTAAAAGAAGACTTCCTAGACATACTGCTTTATCTTTTCGAGTACTACTCTGAAGACCCTGATAGAGAGTCTGGAAGTAATTTTGAAATAAGAAAGCACCTATTAGGGGCTGGCTTTGAGGAAAACGCCATTGATCATGCTATGGACTGGGTAGAAATTTTCAAAGACTCGCCTAACAAAACAAAAATTGTTAGTCCCCATAAGCTTTCAACAAGGATCTTTGCAGCTGAAGAAAAAGCTCTTCTAGACGAAGAGTGTCAAAACTATATTACAAGATTAGAAAAATTCGGTTTGTTGACTCCCCAGAAAAGAGAGCTGTTAATCGATAAACTAACTTCAATTGGTTTTGAGCCAATGGATATAGAGGTAGTAAAAGCGCTGAGCATTCTGATGCTATTTCAAGAGCCCTCTATCGAGGTAAGACTCCATGCATATGGTGGAGAAGACTCAATAGATAAGCCAAAAACGTTGAATTAATCAATCTTTTGTATTTATAATCAGTGCCTCTGGGCATAGTTGTCCTAATAAGAAGCTGTAATTATGAGCAAACTTGTAATAGTTGAATCGCCTGCGAAGGCAAAAACGATAGAAAAGTATTTGGGTGATGAATACCAAGTACTTCCTACTATTGGGCATATCAGAGAACTTCCAAAGAAAAACGCTATAGATCCTGAAAATAATTACTCAATGAGCTACATCATCAGCCCAGGAAAAGAAGATGCTGTGAAAAAGATAAAGTCTTCAGCGAAAAAGTGTGATGAAGTCATTCTAGCAACAGATCCTGACAGGGAAGGAGAGGCCATAGCTTGGCATGTAGCAGATATACTAACTCCTAAAAATAAGGCCGCCGATAATAAAAGGAAAATTAGTCGTGCTGTCTTTTATGAAATTAGCAAAAAAGCAGTCAATCAAGCCATAGCTAACCCTGGAGAGATAGCAATGGACTTAGTGCTCTCTCAAGAAACCAGGAGAGCTCTCGATAGACATTTTGGTTTTACGCTATCACCTCTTCTTTGGAGGTTGTTTCCTAGCAATAACCATTCTGCAGGCAGGGTTCAAAGCCCAGCACTTAGAATGGTCGTAGAAAGAGAACGTGAAATAGAGTCTTTTGTTCCTGAAGAATATTGGTCAATTTCAGCAGAGCTTCGATCTACAAATGTTTTTGAAGCAAAGCTGTCAAAAATTGGTGAGGAACCAGTAAAGAAATTCACCTTCACATCTCAACCAATGGTTGATGAAAAAATTAATGAGATACAGCTAGCCTCAGATGGCAAAATGTTGGCAAAAAAGATTGAGAAAAAGAAGATTAAACGATCGCCTAAGTCGCCTCTAAGAACCTCGGTGCTTCAACAACAAGCTTCAAATAAGTTTGGCTTTACTCCAAAAAGAACGATGCAAATAGCACAATCTCTTTATGCGAGAGAGGGCGGCGGTTTAATAACCTACATAAGGACAGATTCTATAGAAATTGATGAAGGAAAAGTCCCAAGCATAAGAGAGAAAGTTATTGAGCTCTATGGGAATGATTATCTTGAAAAAAGATATTTTAAAAACAAAAAAGAAGCAAAAAATACCCAAGAAGCTCATGGTGCCATTACCCCTGTCGATATTTCGCTAACCCCTGAGCAAACCAACAATATGCTTAACACAGACGAACATAAGTTATATACGCTTATTTGGCAAAGAACAATTGCCTCTCAAATGAAAGATGCTTTGTTTGAGAGAACCACGGTCGAATTTAGGCCTAGTAATGACCAAGACCTGGCTGTGTTTACGTTTTCAGATCAAGAGCTTGTTTTCCCTGGCTACCTCAAAGCAACCAATGAGCAGGTAACAGACAATCCGCCTCCAGATATCCAAGAAAATGACACGGTGGAACTTACAGGCATAAAAACAGAGCAGCACTTTACTGATCCGCCACCCAGATACAACGATGCGAGCATGATTAAAGCCCTTGAGGAGAAAGGTATAGGCAGACCATCAACTTATGCAGAAATTTTATCAAAGCTTACTGAAAGAGAGTATGTGATTCTTAAGCAAAAACGCTATCAGCCTTCAGATATGGGAAGGCTTGTCAGCAACTTTTTGAACACAAGCTTTTCCGAGTATGTAAATGATGAATTTACATCCAAAATGGAAGACAATCTGGATGCAATCTCTAGTGGCACAAAAACAAAAACAGAGGTTTTGGATCAGTTTTGGCAACCGCTAATAGAGGGGATCGATAAAGTAAGCGCAACCGTTACAAGAAAAGATGTAAACCCACAACGTCCTTTGGGACAACACCCTGAATCTGAAAAACCAATGTTTGCTAGGATGACAAAAAATGGTCCAGCAGTTCAAATTGGTGATATTGATGCTGACGATAAGCTGGAGTGGGCTTCCTTAAAAGAGGGTCAGTCTTTGTTTGCTATTACTCTAGAAGATGCTTGTGCCCTTTTTGAAAAACAAGAAGACAATGTTTTAGGTCATCACCCTGAATCAGGTGAACCTATAATTGCTAGAGTAGCGAGATATGGCCCAACAATTCAATTGGGCACAAAAGACAATGGCAACAAGCCTAGATACATAGGTGTGCTGCCATCAGAAAACCTAGAAGACCTAACATTAGATAGGGCTTTAGAATACCTAAGCTTGCCAAAAGAACTTGGCAAAGACCCTGAGTCTGGAGAAAGCATCTTGGTTACTATAGGCCCATATGGACCCTATCTAAAAAGAGGCGGTAAAAACTTTAGAGCTAGAAAAGGCGCTGATCCCTTTACTATGGATCTAGATGAGGCACTCGCTTCGATAGGAAACAATAAAGGCTCAGGAGCAATTAAAACTTTTGACGACTCGCCGGTAAAAATTGTTGATGGTCGATGGGGTCCTTATATCACTAATGGTAAAAAGAACGCCTCCGTGCCCAAAGATAAAACGCCAGAAGACATGGAATTAAGTGAATGTCTTGAGTTGCTTGATAGGGCACCCGCTAAAAAAAGAAGGGCAAAAAAATCCAAAGCCTCGAAGAATTAAGATCTATCCTGCTTGATGGAGGCGTTATTGCTTACCCCACTGAATCTTGCTTTGGGCTTGGGTGCGATCCTAGAAATGAGTCAGCAGTCAAAAGATTGTTAAAAATAAAACAGAGGTCTGTTGATATGGGGCTTATTTTAATAGGTTCAAATATAACAGAGCTCAAACCATGGATAACCGTTACAGATGGGCACAGAGAGCAAATCTTTAGTAAAACAAAAAGGCCCACAACTTATTTAATTCCTGTTACCGAAAAAGCTCCTTACTGGATTACTGGCAAACACAAGACCTTAGCCTTTCGTTTTGTAAGCACAAAAATAATAGCAACGCTGACTGAAGCCTTAAACTTCCCAATAGTCTCGACCAGTGCTAACTATCATGGACAAGAACCATTAAGAAAGACCGAAGACGTGTCTTTAGAAATGTCCTCTGATTTAGATTATATTATTGAGGGTGAATGCGGTTCCTTTAGCAGGCCATCAACTATTGTGAACATTTTAACTGGCCAGGAAATTAGAGAATAACAATGCTATATATTTACAAGTGGTTCCTAAAATAGAATGGATAACTACGCAGTAATAGGCAGCCCCATAGCTCATAGCAGGTCACCAACAATTCATCACCTGTTCGCAGAACAACTGGGTCATGAGATAACCTATAAGAAACTAGAAGCTGATGAAAAATCCTTTGAAGAACACGTAGAGAGCTTTTTCACTAAAGGGGGGAAGGGTTTAAACGTAACTCTGCCGTTTAAAAAACAAGCGTTTTCTATGAGCGACAATTTAAGCAGCAACGCAAAAGAATGTGGCGCTGTTAACACATTAAGCTTTTCTGAAGACGGCAGAATATCTGGGGAAAGCACGGATGGTATTGGTTTAATAGAAGACTTAAAAAGCAACGAGGTTGTAATCGAAGACAAGTCGATCTTAATTATAGGATCAGGTGGCACGGCTCAAAGTATTATTCCTCAATTGGTTGCGAATAGTGCTCAGCAACTTTCACTTTCGAACCGAACCATCGAGAATGCTATAAGCCTAAAAGAACAATATATTCATTTGTTGGATATCACTTGCTTGGAGGGAGAGCTGATTAACAGAAACTTTGATATTGTGATTAACACGACCTCTGCCCATCTTGAAGGGACTCTGCCTGAGATCAACCCTGTAGCAGTACAAAACTCTGTTTGCTATGACGTTAATTACAGCTACGGTGAAACCATTTTTCAAAAATGGTCTACTGAAAACGGAGCTAAAAAATCACTCCAAGGCTGGGGTATGTTGGTTGAGCAGGCTGCGGAATCCTTTTATATATGGCGCGGTATTCGCCCCAAAACCAGAGAAATTATTGATCGATTAAGCTCGGAGCCTGAAAACTAAAGGCTAATCACACCACACGTCATAAACAACAGAATAATTTGCTGCTTGCTGAGAGTAGAAGGCTGCGCCTTCATAATCTCCGGTGTCGGCCTCTTTTCCTGCTTTCTCAATCTCATTCCAAAAATAGTCAGCAATTCCTAAAAGCTCACCAATGCCTTGCTTCATTTCTTTGCAGTCTTGCTTACTAATCAAATCGTCATCGTGATCATGTCCATGCTCATGTCCCCCGGCCCAAGCTGAGCCTCCTACTAAAAACATAAAACTGATTAAGATAAGTTTTTTCATTTATTCTCTCCTTTATAACTATTTATTCTTTAAGAAAAACTGATAGATCATCGTAGCCGCCTACATGCTCGCCATCAACAATAATTTGTGGAAAAGTTTTGGCTCCTGGAAATTTCTCCAAAATAAAGCCCATCTCAAAATCTTTGCCGAGCTCTTGGTAGGTGAACTCTATTTCTTTTTGCTTGCACAAAAACTTTGCTTTTTCACAATGTATGCAATCTGGCTTACCAAAAATTTCTGCCTTCATATTATTCTTTTAATAAATTATTTTTAATTTAAACTTTTATTACGCTCACTATTATATTAAAAAAAATTGGTGTCTTAAGGTAAATATGAAAATAGCAAGCTGGAATGTAAACGGAGTAAGGGCAAGATTAGAGCATGTCACAAGTTGGCTTGAGAAAAACCAGCCCGATGTCTTGGCTTTGCAAGAAACAAAAGTTATGGATGATATGTTTCCATTTGAGGCCTTTGAGAAGATCGGGTATCAGGCTAAAATCTACGGTCAAAAATCTTATAACGGTGTGGCGTTATTAGCAAAATCAGAACCAGAAAATGTCGTTGAGGGCATAGATGGATACAAGGATGAGCAAACCAGAGTCATCTCTGCAACCTACGGTGATATTCGAGTGATTAATGTTTACATTCCCAATGGACAAACTGTTGGGTCTGACAAATTTAACTATAAAATGAAGTGGTTAAAGAATCTTCTCAGCCTTCTAGAACACCAGCTTAAAACCAACAATAAAATAGTGGTTTTAGGAGATTTTAATATCGCGCCCGATGATAAAGATGTCCATGACCCCGAGCTATGGAAGGGCAAGGTGTTGTGCAGCGACGACGAAAGAAAATGGCTTAAGAAAATCATGGCTTTGGGTTTTACAGACAGTTTTAGGTTATTTGAACAAGAAGAGGGTTTATTTAGTTGGTGGGACTATCGAGCGGCGGCTTACAGGAGAAAAATGGGGCTAAGAATAGATTTAATTTTGATCTCTGAGGCGCTTAAAAAGAGTTGCGTAGAAGGCTATATTGATGAAACACCCAGAGGTCAAGAAAAGCCCTCAGACCACACGCCTGTTTTGATCGAGCTAAACTAACTTAAAACCTTTTCTATCGCTTTAATTACTTGGTCGGCGTGTTCTTTTTTAAAGGTCATTGGCGGGCGAAGTTTTATTACATTGTTTTGAGGGCCTGTTTGGCCCACTAAAACACCCTCTGATAAAAGTCCCTCTATTGCTTTGGAGGCTATCCTATTTGATTTTAGCTCAACCCCAATAAAGAGACCGCTGCCTCTAACCTCTTGGATAACACTTAACTTTCCTGCCACCGAATTAAGCCCTTTTTTAAAATGCTCTCCCACGCTTTCTGCGTGTTTTGTCAGTTTGTTGTTGTTGACAAACCTTATGACTGCTAAACCCGCGGCGGCAGAGACCGGGTTTCCGCCAAAAGTATTAAAATAACCGTGGTTTGAGTTGAATGATTTTGCTATTTCACGCGTTGTCACAACAGCGGCTATGGGGTGACCATTTCCCATTGGTTTACCCAGAGTAACAATATCTGGAACAACTTTATCGTGCTCAAACCCCCACATATATTTTCCAGTTCGCCCAAAACCAGACTGAACCTCATCAGCAATAGCTAGCCCGTTGAAGGACCTGATTAGGCTGTACATATTTTTAAGGTAACCCTTTGGGATTGAAAAAATACCCTCACTACTAAAGATGTTGTCTGCTATAAAGGCTGCTGGTGCTGACCCATTATTTTTAATTTTTTCTGCGGTTTTAAGGCTTTCAGATATATGTTTTTCTTTGTCGGCCAAATACTTTTTTGGTCCTCCAACTAAACCTATCCATTCTTCTTTTTTTTCAGGAGGACAATCTTCTGGGCTCATTTGAAACACCGCTGTGGTATTTCCGTGATATGCGTTTTCGGTAACTAGGCAGCCATTTTGTCCTGTGTGTGCTCTTGCTATTTGCAACGCCAGATCATTTGCCTCACTGCCACTACAGCAAAAGTAACAAACCTCCAGCTCATTATTAAATGTAGCTGTTATCTCTTCTGCCAGCTCAATAATGTTTTCATGTATATAACGTGTGTTTGTGTTAAGAGTGGCTGCCTGGGCTGCTATTGCCTCAACAACTAGTGGGTTGGAATGTCCTATATGGGCAACATTGTTATACACATCCAAGTATCGCTCGCCACTAGAGCTTTCCAGCCAAACATCCTCCCCTTTAACTATATGCAGAGGCTCTTGGTAAAAAAACTTGTCAGCGTTGCCTAAATGTTTGTTCCTTCTGTCTTTTAGATCCATGTTTTTTTCTTAGGTCTTTTTTAGGTAGTCGGTTAGTTCCTTCGCTGAGTGCTCATATTCGCTTCTTACGATATCTTTTAGCACGGTCCATGTTTTCTCGACAGAGCCTAATATATACTCTCGATTTTCTGGGTGCTCTGAGGCTCTCCACTCAGAAATAACCAAAGACATAGCAATGCGGTTAACAATCAACGCTGGTAATAATGATATCTCTGCTTCTGTTAAAGGGTATTCATCTTGATAGCCCGCTAATAAATCGCAAGTGCCCACAAATAAGTCTTTTTGTTTAACCGTTTGGTAAGCGGCGGCTACAGCCAAATCATTAACCAGTGGTGTATTTACCATATCGCCGAAATCAATGATGCCTGAAACCAGTTGCGGGTTGCTCGCTTTTACTAAAAGGTTGTCTGGGTTCATATCATTGTGAATAACTTGTGTCCTTACTTGCTCAAGTTTGGGTCTTATGTGTTTCGAAAAATATTCCAGGGTCTTTTGAGCCAGGTTTCTTTTGTCTTGATTCTCAATAAACTCAAGTATATCAAACAGGTTTTCTGTTTCTTTTACGTCCCACAAAAGTTTGTGGTTAGAGCCTTTGTGTGAGAAACCCCTCAATCCTTTGCCTAAAAGCCCTAAGAACGCGCCCATATTATTGTATAAGGCTTTCGAGCTCTTTGGTTCATTTGCATCGCCCACAGGGATCCCTTCAACATATGAGACAACCCTAAGAAAGTGCTTGTTCTTGTTCGCTTCCGCCTGGTTGATTCTTTGGTTGTTTTTGTCTGGGATGACTTTTGGGATATTCAGGGTAGTGTTTGACTCTAAATGCTCCAAACCTTTGTTTTGACAATCAAGAACCTCGAAAGATTCCTTTGAGTTTGAAACCTTTAAAACAAACTTTGTTTCATTTTTATCTTTAAATAAAAAGTTTTGGTCCCTCTCGCTAGACAAAGGGTTTAAAAAAACAGCCTTCTCAAACCAATTAGAAAACAGTTCCTCTGCTTGTTTTTTTGTAAGCTGAGGTGCTGGATGCTGCAAAACAGGGTATGAAAATTCTGGTTTATTCATTTCTTTTCCATGTCTTTCCAAATTGACTTGATCCAAGATTTTATTATCAAAGCCTCATCCCAGCGATCAGATAGTTCTAACTGGTTTGCATCGGTAATGGCATAGCCTGGAGGGCCGAGCTCACAGAGAAAATATAGGGTTTCATCATCTGGATTTCTTTTTTGCCACTTCTTGATTCCTTCTGACCACCACTTTTTAAAAATCTCAACCCAGACTTGGTGTTGAGGAAAGCTTAACTGAATTTGTATTTGTTCTCGAGAAGCTACTCGACCTTGAAAACAATCTGAACGATCAAGAATGCTTGAAATGTATTCCTGATCTGTCTCGCTTATTGGTGTCCACATTTCTCTGTCAACCACGAAGTGTGACAAATCTGCGGTTAGTCTCATTTCAGGAACCTCCTCAATTAGCTGAAGAGTGTAATACAAATCATTTAATAAGCTGTCCCTATGCGTTTCAAATAAGATTTTAACCCCTGCTTTATCGGCCTCTTCCATCCAATCATAAACCAAGGGAATAGCGTCTTTATAATCAATCGGCATAACGCCACCAATTATGTTTACAAAACAAGCATCGAACTCTTTAGCTAACTTCAACAATGGGCCAAGATCTTCTTTAGAGTAAGGAAAAGCATTGACCATGCAGCCTAAATTATTCTCAATAAAATGCTGTTTTTTCTTCTGAAATTCCCCAATCTCATGGGCAGCTAAATCAATGGTGGCCCCACTAAAGCCTGCGTCTTTTATTTTTTTAAAGTTATGTTCATCGGTGGGCTCTTCTTTTGTGGGGTGCCTTTGCTCCATAGCCCATAAGGATTGATATATTTTTAAGTGCTGCATTTTCTACTCTTCTAAAAAGCTCAATATCCCTGCTTTTTTAAGTGTCTCGTTTAATCTGTTTTTGTCTGGGATGTCGGAATATTCAGCTAATAAAGCTGAGAATGACTTGGCATGATATTTTTGAACTGATGTAACTTTATGCTCGAACGGCTTGTTGTTAAGTGTTATTGATAAGTGATCATCTCCATTTTTAATGGCGTTGTTGTTAGCGGCAACCCAGGGCAGAAAAGTTTGAGCAACTTCTGAGACCAGAATAGGCATCAATGTGTCCTCTAGGGAAGCCCATTGCTCAAAATCACCTTCTTTTTTTGGCTCTAACATTCTATCTATCCATCTTTTTACATTGGGAAAGCCTGCTTCAATAATTTTTTTACCTGTAACATCTGTCCAAGCATTGTAAACCTGCCCCCAGAGTGCGAAATCAGCTAATGCTGGTCTTTGTCCAAAAAGATATTTTCTTGTTTCTAGGTGCTTGTTTAGCAAACTAATCAAATTTGAAAATGATTCTTCAATCGCTCCCTCGGTTATTTTGTTTGAACCGATAACCCATAATCTTGACTTCATTCTTTTCTTAAAAATGCTGGCAAAGACTTTTTTTAGTGCTGTGTTCAGAAGAGGTACTTTGTTTGCCCAGCCTGGCACGAACAACTCACCAAATCGCTGGCTAGCATAATTCTGGTCGTCGGAATATCGCCAGCGGTAGTGAAACATTTGTTTTACCGCCCACTCATCGGCATATTCTTCTATAAGTCTGCTGACAAAGGCAGTGTCTGGTTCTTTAGGAGTAATGCTTTTTTGAGTAAACACCTGTTCTAGCTTTTGTATTACAGGCGTTGAGTCTTGTAATACCTCGCCTTCAGGGGTTAGCACCAAGGGGACAACTTGTATCTTTGCAAGCTTGTCAAAATCTTTCTGTGTTGTGGCATTGCGAACAATCCATTTGTGAGGAATTTCTTTATACCTAAAGTATGACCTCACCTTTACAGAATAAGGTGAAAGCTCAGCGCCATATATAAGGTATTGCTCAGACATTATTGTTCTTCATTTTGCTGTCTCAGGATAATCCAGGGTCAGATAAACAAGGGTTTTTAATCCTTCATCAAGCGCGTTGTCATCAATGGTAAAATATGGTGAGTGATTACCTGGCTGTAATCCAGTAATGCCTTTTTTATTAACCCCTAGCGAGAAGTAAAGCCCAGGAACCTCTTGAGAGAAGTATGAAAAATCTTCAGCTCCTGTAACCGGGTCTTTTTGTTCAATAAATTGTCCTTTTGTGGCTTCAACAAGAGAGTTCTTCATTGAGTCGTAAAGCTGTGGGTCGTTTACCGTGACGGGGTAAAACCCACCAACATCAAACTCTACGCTAATTTCTGTGCCTGAACCAACCGCTATACCTTTCGCTATCTGCTTGATTTCTTGATATATTTCGGCCCTCAACTCAGGGTCAAAGGTTCTTATTGTGCCAACTATTTCAGAATCCTCTGGAATAATGTTGTTTCTTGTTCCGGCTCTCACGATGCCCACCGAAACAACCGCTGGGTTGTTGATAATATTAATTCTTCTGCTGACCACAGTATTGAGTGCTGCAATTAACTCTGAAGTTGCCATAATTGGATCAACACCATCCCAAGGCCTTGACCCATGGGCCTGGACTCCTTTTATCTTTATTCTGTATGCCGATGCTGCTGCCATTGCTGGGCCTGGTTTGACGAAAACATGGCCGTGTCTCTGGTTGGTAACATGCATTCCAAAAATTACTTCGGGAGAGTATCTCTCAAATAACCCCTCAGCTAACATCATTTCTGCTCCGCCTCCCTCGCCTTCTGGCGGTCCTTCCTCAGCAGGTTGAAAAATTAGCAAGACATTGCCCTTTAAAGCTCTGCGGTTTTTTGCTAGAAATTCTGCCGCCCCCATTAAAACAGCAACGTGTGCGTCATGGCCACAAGCATGCATTACCCCCACGTCTTTACCTAAATAACTGGTTCTAACTTTTGAGGCGTATGGAAGCCCTGTTTTTTCTTCAACAGGCAGTGCATCCATATCAGCCCTTAGGGCAACTGTTGGGCCATCCTTTCCGCCCTCTATATAGCCCACAACACCTGTGTAAGCTATGCCTGTTTCTATTTCAATGCCCAAAGACTGAAGGTGTTCAGCAATTTTCTTTGCTGTGTTGAACTCTCTGTTACCCAGCTCTGGATGTTGGTGAATATCGTGCCTCCACTCAATAACCTTTTCCATAAGAGTTGGTAAATCACTCTCCAATTGTGTTTTTAGGTCATTACCATATAAAGGAAGAGAACAAAGAAACAAACTATAGATTAAGGGCTTTTTTAAAACTATGAAATTAAAATTCATTTTTTACTCCTGTTGGCCTGTGGTGTTTACTAAGAGCATTAAGTTTTTCCCAAGCTCTCTTTGTTGGGAGGGTAATACAATTACAGCCAAACATGCTTTGCCGCCCTTTCTCAGACCTGTTATTAATATCTTGTTAATTTATTTATTCTACTTTTAATTCTTTTTCAGTTCTAAAAAACTTGAAAAAACACCAGGTTGAAACAGCGCTAAGGAGGTGCCAGATTGCGTGTGGTTGGATCCATGAATCAGGGTCACAAAGCAAGTCTGACCATTGGTTCAACCAAATAGTAAAGGCCACTGTGTAGGAAACAACACCAAGGTAAAACCAAGGGTTATATGTTCGTTTAGCTCTAGGGGGGCTCTTAGCAAAGACGGCAGGGAGCCAAAACAAAACAACCCACCAGTACTCGGATGTGTTGGATAATATTTCATTCGGAGAAATACCAAAAATTGCAGCAACACCAAAACCCACAAGCCCTGACGCCCACCTGAATGATGGTGACCAAAACTTAAATAGTGCTTCAGAAATTATCCACAGGCCTATGGATAAACCAAACAAGTCTAGCCCAATCCCTAGGTCATCTCCATAAACCCATCTCGCATAACCATAAAGGGTAACAATAGCCACATAGGTTAAAAGAAAGCGCTCTTGGCTCCAGCGTCCCATTTCTTTCAGGTTATACAACCAAGGGAAAATGATGTACATCACCATGCTTAGATTGTCTGCCCACTGCCCCCACTCAGTGTGTGTGCCGTGCATCAACATCGATCCTGGTCCGAGGTATATTGCTGCCCCTGCATAAAGAATACTGACCTTGTTTAAGCCCATAAATGTGTTGTTTTTTTGGCTGGTCACAGCATCAATGCTTAGGACTTTAAACATACAGAGCCCTGCAACCATAAAGCCCAGATTGCTCAAAGCATTGGCAGGCTCTCTAAAAATTCCGCTGCTGACTCTTTCACACCACCTTGAAATATCTCCTGCTGAAAGGCCAGGTTCAAACGATAAAATGATTCCGTTTGTAGCTAATATGAAATAAGCGAATAAAAAAAGTGTGCTTACAACAATGGCAATTGGAAATGCTTTGCTCATCTTTTAGTTTGGGTGGATCGTCTATTGGTGAGTTCTGTTGCCGTCAAAAACACAAACAAAATAGAGCTTATCTTCGGAGTCATTAACAACCCTATGAAACTTGCCGTCCTCGATTAAAACAACATCGCCTTCCTTAACTGGGAAGTCGTCCTCAATAGATAAATCGTCTCCTTTTTGAGAGCCAAGAAGCATTCTTCCTTTTCCTTGAACAAAGATATAAACCTCTTCCTGGCCGGCATGGGTATGTCCTGTTGTTTGTTTGCCCGGGTTCAAGTCTGTGCTGCTTACAACAAGATTTTTTAGGTCGTTGTTATCTTTTACTACATATCTGTCGTCTTCTTTAACAAGAGCTCCGCCAATGTCGTTTATATTAATCTTCATTCTTCACCTGTTGTTTAATTTTTTTATCTTACATTATCAATATACTTTTAACTATATTGCTCGCCTTTTTTCCTCAAATCGGGGTGGCTTATTTTACTAAAACTTGTGTTAAAGGTTATTTTAAAAGAGGGTCAATCTTATCCATTAATTGTGCGAGTTCTGGTTTGTTAGCCCTGATTTCTTCCGCTGTCAGCCCCTCTAGCTCATGAGGGAAAACTAACCACTTGTCTGTTTCATGAATATAGTAATCTGGTTTCCTGTTGGTTTTGTTCTTGGTTGGCTTAAAGTATGGGGTAGCAATCCTTATCTCTGGTGTGTTTTGCTCGCATGCTTCTTTTAGGTCAGAAATCACTTGTTCAATTGAAAGGCCTGTATCATGGACATCGTCGACTATCAGTAGAGAATCTTTTGATTGTAGTTTTTTAATCATGTAGTTAAGCCCATAGACCTTGACGTTTTTATCCCTCTTGTCAATACCGGTATAGTATGAGGTTCTGATAGCGATATGATCTGATGCAACACCAAGCACATCAAGGAATTCTTGGACAGCAATCCCAACAGGGGCTCCTCCTCGCCAAACACCAATAATATAATTCGGACGATAGCCGCTTTCGTAGACCTCCCAAGCTAGTTTAAAAGAGTCTTCAAGTAGCTTGTCTGCTTTAATGAATAGTTTATCCATGAGGGTTTATCAGCTGAAGAATCTCCCTGAGGTTTTTGTCTTCAGGGAGAATCGTTATTAGAAGTCCATGCTTAATCGCAGCATCAATTGACGCGGGCCTATTAGCTCATCTCCAGTTGCTCCCACTCCAAAAACATCTGTAAATCGAGCGTTGATGCCGTCTTCATCTGTAAGGTTTTTACCGATTAACTCCACGTGCCAGTTGTCTGATGAGCTTGGGTAAAAACCAAGAACTAGGTCAAGCACATCGTAACTTGGAACAATGTCAGTTTGAGAGTTGTTAAACACGCGATGTTTAAAGTCACCTCGGTATGTGTATTGCAACGACCCTGTCATTTCTCCCCAGCTTTGGTCCGTGTTCCAATTAAGCGCTAGGTTTCCTGTGAAGCTTGGGGTTTTAGCCAAATCATTTCCTCTTACGTTTTGTATTTGTCCTGCTCGTGCTATTTGTACAGCATTGCTAAACAAACCAATACCTTGGCCTAGAAGGGCATTAGTGGCCTTATCTGATTCCACATTATCCAGAGCCAAGTGGTCTGACGTGATGTCAGTGTTCAGCCATGCTGCCCGAACCTCTAGAACCATTGAGTCAGATAGCAAGGCGGAGAGCTCTAGTTCGGCGCCATAGATTTCTGACTCAGGGATATTGCCTACACCGCCTTCGAACACCTCTGGGTCTGTTGCTTGGTACTGTAAGCCCTTGTAATCATAATAAAAAGCCGCTGTGTTGAGTCGAACCTTGCCGTCTGCCAAATCTGTTTTTAGCCCCACTTCGAACGCGTCAACCTCTTCTTCTGTGAAGGTAGGAAGAACAACAATAGGTGCGATTACATTTTCTCGTCCATAGGTTAAATTAGACCCTCCGGGTTTATAACCTGTGGTGTAAGACCCATAAACCATTGTGTTGTCATCAAGGTCTTTTTCGACAACCAACCTTCCTGTCACCTTGTTGCCGTCAGTCTCCAGAATATCGGTGCCAGACCTGCCATAGAAATTGGTCACCTCGCTATAAACCTCATCTTTAGTGTGCCGAAGACCAAAGACCGTTCTCAATGATTCGCTGTGGTTCCAAGTGCCCTGACCATAAAAAGATACTGAGTCTCGCTCTGGTGTAGAGTTTGTTATGAAGCCAAAGTCACCGCTATAACTGAAAACGTCATCGATAGTAAAAGGGTCAAAGGTGCCATCAAAACCAAAATCCAGCCTTTCCAAGATGCTGATTTCTATCTCCGTATTAAGATAGAAAAGTCCAGCTATCCAATCCAACTTCCCAAACAGCGGCTCTGAAGAAACAAAGTTAATCTCTTGGGTTGTTGTTGTTTGTTTATTGGTTTCCGGGTCATATTCACTCGGTAGTTGAGCAAAAGGTGGTAGGTAGTTGAGGTCGTTTCGATCGTTATCTCTGCGAACGAGGATATCGTCAACCTGATAGCTTGAAAGAGACTTAACACTAAAGCCATCGTAATCCCATTCCAAAACAGCGCTATATAGTTCAGCACTTAATTTATGCTCTGTTGTAGAATTCTGTCGGAGTTTCCTGGGGTCTGGTGTTGGGTCTAATAGTCCTTTTTGTGCAGATCCGTTTCTATCTTCATCAAAAACTTGTAGGGTAATATTTGCTCGGAAATCATCGCGTGGTTCGTATTTAAACCGAACTCTCGCAGAGATGCTGTCTGCATCATCTAAGTCCTGCCCGTTTGTAAGGTTGTCTGTAAACCCGTCTCGCTTGTTTGAAATAAAGGAGGCGCGCACTGCTGCTTTATCATTAAGGGGCGTGTTTATAACTGCTCGAAGCTTAGTTAATCCGTGGTCTCCTAGTGTTAAATCAGCGGACCCAAAAGCCTCCTCAGTAGAAGGTGCTGCGGTAATAACATTCATCGCTCCTCCGGTTGAGTTCTGACCAAACAAGGTTCCTTGTGGGCCACGTAATACCTCTACTCGTTCGAGATCTAGAAAATCTGTTTGTAGTGAGTATGGCGAAGCCACATAAATTCCGTCGAGGTGGTAAGAAACCGAGGGCGTTGCAATTGCATTTTGGTTTGTTTCATAGCCCACACCTCTGATTGTAATAACCGTTTTAAACCCCTCGTTTTTGGCAACATTAACGCCAGGTGCTATGGCGCTTATGTCTACAAAAGTTGAGATTTGCCGATTGTCCAGGTCTTCGCCGCTTAATACGGTAACTGCTTGCGATATATCCTGGAGGCTTTCACTTCGTTTTTCTGCTGTAACAATAATCTCTTCAAACATTGAGTTGCTACTTTGTGAAACGGACGAATATGATGCTGTCTCAGCCATTGAGGTTAAATCATCAGAAGTTTCCTCTACCTGGGCTCCCGGTTCCTCAAAAGCAGCGGCCCCTTCCTCTCCCTCTGATGCGCTGGTTTTAAAGCTAGCTGTAGCCGCAAAGATTAGAGCGGTTAAAATTAAAAAAAACTTACTATTTGTTAAGTGGTTCTTGTTTGTCATTTCAATTCCTTTTTTTTCACCCCTTTGAAAAGAGCGGTTAAAATGAGTTGGTAAAAGAAGAAGAGATCATGAGATAAACGAATCCGTTTCTTCAGCTTCCGCCTACTTGCGTCTCACAATGGTTTTGAACCAAATGTTTTTTCGCGTTGTGGAAATTAACCAACATACTTAATAATACTAAGGATCAAATCTCCATTCAACGGATGATTCTGCACAAAAGCATTTTTTTTATATAGACTGCAAACTAGGATAAAAAAAATGGGTCAAATTCTAGAAAAAATTTTTAAGTTAGAGTCGCATAACACCACTCCTTTAAAGGAATTTGTGGCTGGGTTTACCACTTTTATAACCATGGCCTATATTATATTTGTTAACCCTCAACTGATGTCTGCAAGCGGCATGGACCAAGGCGCCGCTTTTGTTGGCACTTGTCTAGCTGCAGCATTCGCTTGTATTGCTATGGGAGTTTATGCCAACTGGCCTGTTGGGCTTGCTCCAGGGATGGGTCTTAATGCTTTTTTCACTTATAACGTCGTCAATGAAATGGGTTATTCCTGGGAGGTCGCTCTAGGAGCTGTTTTTTTAGCGGGGGTTTTGTTTGTTATTATGAGTGTTACGCCATTGAGGCGATGGATGCTGGACAGTATTCCCCTGAATCTTCGAATAGCAATGGGTTCGGGTGTTGGCCTTTTTATCGGTTTTATTGGGTTAAAAAGCGGCGGTCTTATTGTTGCTAATGAGGCAAATTTTTTAAGTCTAGGTAATTTCACAAAACCAGAAACATTGCTCTCCTCTCTGGGTTTTCTTCTAATAGCAATACTGTCAATCCGCAAAGTTCCTGGTGCAATTATACTTGGTGTGCTCTCGGTAACCTTGGGAGGCATTTTATTGGGGCTTGTTCAATTTCAAGGGGTGCTGGCCCTCCCTCCAGATATAGCCCCTACTTTTATGAAACTAGATATCTTGGGAGCGCTTGATCTCGCGATGATAAGCGTAATTATGTCCTTTCTTTTTGTAAACTTCTTTGACACAACAGGAACGCTTTTAGGTGTTGCTAATCGTGCAAAATTAGTCGATCAAGATGGAAATGCAGCGGGTTTGGATCGAGCCTTAAAAGCTGACAGCAGCTCAAGTGTTGTGGGTGCTTTTTTTGGTTGTGCGCCTGTGACAAGCTATGTTGAAAGCTCAGCTGGTGTTGAGGCAGGGGGCAGAACCGGTCTTACTGCTGTAGTGGTTGGAATTTTCTTCTTGGTTGCTGTTTTCTTTTCTCCTTTAGCGGCAATCGTGCCTGCTTACGCGACTGCGGGAGCTCTTATTTATGTAGCGATACTAATGCTCGGCGGCATGGAAAAGCTCGACTGGTCTGATGCTACTGAGCTGATCCCTTCGTTAATTATGATTGTTATGATTCCTCTAACTTTCTCAATTGCCAACGGGATTGCTTTAGGGTTTATAGCTTACGTATCGATCAAGATATCTGTGGGTGATATGAAGAAGGTTTCCTCGGGTGCCTGGTTTTTGTTGGTCGTGTTCCTAGCTAAGTTTATTTTTTTATAAGGTTAAAAAAACTCTTCTTTTAAGAAAACTCGTTCTTTCCATCAAAGTAAACTGTGTTTTTTATTTGGGGTGGTTCTGCCACACATTTTAGATTGACGCTGTATGAATCGGGATGCGAACGAGGCTGATAAAAACTCTTTATTCCACACTTTTTGCAAAAAAAGTGTTTTGCTTGTTCCGTGCCAAAAGAATAGTCAGTTATTAGCTCACTGCCTTTAATAATTTTGAAGTCATCGTGCTTGATAAAAAGGTGTTCGTAATCAAGCATTTTGCAAATTGAGCAGTTGCATTTCCAGATTTCGACGGGCTCATTTGTATAAAATTTGAATTTTATGTCCCCACAATGACAGCCGCCAGAATACTCTTTCATAAGCTTATTTTTATAAAAAGTTTTTCATAGTTTATCAGCTTCCTGGGTCTGCGAACCGACGTCTGCTGCAATGTCATTGGGGACGAGCATGGTCAAGGCATAGTGGGCTATTTTCCATTCGCCGTTAATCAGTTGGACAACACCAGTCCCTCTGCAATGTCCTAACTTTTCATTGAGCAGAATCTCGTCAAACCAGCGTGTATTGCCGTCTCCCTCCCAGTTGCGCTCGACTACTGCGTAGGTCCATCCGTGACCGTCTGCAAATGCTGGTTTGGCATAGGTTTTGAATTCCTCTATGGTCCAGCGCTCAGTTTTATCTGTTCCCAAAAAAACGGCATCTGCGCTGTAGCGGGCAAAGTAGGTCTGAAAATTACCTTCGTGTGCGTCCTGGTGAAGGCCATCTAAGAGAGCATCAAGTTTTTCTTGGGCCCAACCACCGTGTGAAAACATCAACAAGATTATGAGTATTATTTTTTTCATCTTTTTAATATAAAGCAATCGAAGCGAGTTATATCCACTGATCGCTTGGTGCCGTTATTTCGCTTTCAATGTTTCCCGTGTTTACTACCCCCTTGGGTTCAATCAACATTATCTTTGCTTCTTTCTTAGCAAAAGGTCGGTGCTTTTTACCCTTGGGGACAACTATCATTTCTCCTTCATTAATTTCAATGGTTTCATGTTCAAACTCAATGCCAATTTTTCCTTCAATAACAATAAAAACCTCATCAGTATCCTCATGCTGATGCCATATAAAATCGTTTTTTATCTTGACTAACTTAAATTGATAATCGTTCATCTCTGCAATAATTTTCGGAGACCATTGCTCATGGAATTTATCAAATTTTGATTTAAGGTTAATTTTAGTCGTCATTAAACAGTGTTTTATTTTTCTAAAAGGGGGTTTCTTCCCCATTTATTTTCATCTTCTTTTGCTGGAAGCATGCACCATACAAGAACAACAAAAATACCAATAATGGTTAAATATGATAGTTGCCACCAACCCGAGTATCCCCTATCTTGCATTCGTCTTGAGGTAACTGAAATAGATGGAACTGCTAAAACTATTTCTAAAATTATACTTAATACACCCCTATTATAATTTTCAATATCAACAATGCCTGTTGCGATCTCAAAAAGAACAACAATACCTCCAAGCAAGAAGCTCGCTAAAACGAAATACCAAAACTCACTTCTAGGTGCTCTCCCGTGAAAGTTTTTCCAGTTCGTTAAAACAGAAATGAATGCTTCTTTCATATTCATAGTTCTATTCCTTTTAAATCACTGTTCGAAACTACTCCACCGTAACGGAGTGTTTTGGAACAGTAAATAATAACTTCAAAGCTAGCCTGCTATTTTTTTAAATAGTCCGCCTGTCATCTCAAGAACACGTTGGCGAGACATGATTCTTGTTAGATTATATAAAAAGCGATTTCTACCGCCGCAAAGAACGTATTGCTTGTTTTTCTCAAAAGCCTCTAAACATTCAATGGCAACTTCTAGAGAGGTTTGCATAGCACCGCCAGCCGCTGAGCCCTCTCGTTCTTGATACCTTTTAGTAAGTTTTTCCGATTTTTCTGTAGCAATGCTTGCAAATTCTGACTCCGTACCTCCAGGCAAAAGAGCCATTACTTTTATTCCTTTTTCTTGATACTCGTAACGAATTGCCTCTGAAAACATTAAAACATATGCTTTTGAAGACGAATAAACGCTTGCGTAAGGAATTGGCAAAAGAGATGCCATCGATCCAACATTAATAATACCTCCGCCACCTTGAGTCACCATATCCGGAATGTATAAATGGCAAAGATCAGTAAGGGTAGTTACATTAAGCTGCAACATTTTTGAATAGTCATCTCTTTCATGGCTTGTCAGCTCTCCCCAACGTCCGTAACCAGCATTATTGATAAGAATATCAATATTTAAACCTGCGGATTTGATTTGATCATATAATTTTTTACCGGATTCAGGCAGGGATAAATCTTCAACAAATATGTGTGCCTTTCCTCCAGTATTTTCAATTTTTTGAGCCAATGCTTCTAGTCTGTCTTTCCTTCTTGCAGTGACTATTACTTCTGATCCTCTTTTGGCTAATTCTTCAGATAAAGCATATCCTATGCCTGCAGAAGCCCCAGTAATTAATACTTTTTTCCCGTCATATATCGACATTTGTCTCTCCATTAAAATGCTTGCTGTTTAATTTACTGTTTTGAATTACTCCACAGTAACGGACTTAGCTAAGTTTCTTGGTTGGTCAAGATCTGTGCCTCGAAGGCAGGCGACCTCATAGGCGAGCAATTGAAGCGGGATTGTATAAACAATTGGTGCGTTATAAGTCCCACACTCTGGCATTTTTATAAATCTACCTCTTTTGATTTCTATTTTAGATTTGGCATTGCCAAACACGTATAGAGTTCCGCCTCTAGCCTTTACCTCTTCAAGGTTAGATAGTAATTTCTCTACCAGGCTATCCTCTGGCGCCAAAGCTACAACTGGAATTTTATCGTCCACCAAAGCTAATGGTCCGTGCTTAAGTTCTCCAGCGGGGTATGCCTCTGCATGAATATAAGATATTTCCTTAAGTTTTAGGGCCCCCTCTTGAGCTATAGAGAAAAACATTCCTCGACCTAAGTAGAGGGCATTGTCTTTTTTAGCAATGTTTTCAGTGATTTGATCTATGTCTGCTTTAAGGCCAAAAGCTTCCTGTAATAATGAGGGTGTGTTTCTCAGGTCTTGGGTTGCTTCGGCTCTTTTTTCTTTGTTTATGTTCTGGCTTTTCGCTATTGAGATAGCGAGCATTAGCAAAGCTGCAAGTTGGGTAGTAAAAGCTTTTGTAGATGCTACACCTATTTCAGGGCCTGCGTTGGTAAACATTTTCCAGTCTGAATCTCTTGCCATTGTGCTTGTTGGAACATTACAAATCGAAACAGCTCCTAAATAGTCTTTTGACTTTGCATATTCTAATGCGGCAAGCGTGTCTGCTGTTTCTCCGGATTGGGAAATAGAAACAAACAAAGTGTTTTCTTCCACCAAGGGGTTTCTGTATCTATATTCGCTAGCAAAATCTATATAGCAAGGTGTTTCGCAGATGTCCTCAAACCATTTTCTTGCTGTTTTAGCAGCATGCAGGCTAGTGCCACAAGCTACAAACTGTATTCTTTTGATGTTTTTAAAGGCATCGCTTGAACCAAGGCCAAAAATATTGTCTAGAACATCGTTCTCGCCCAGTCTGCCGTTTATTGTATTGCCTATTGACTCGGGTTGTTCGTATATCTCTTTTTCCATGAAGTGTTTGTAGCCGCCTCTAGTTGTTGCTGTGGCCGTTGCCTCTATCAGGGTTTCTTTTCTTTGGACCGCTTTGGAGGTCTCATCAAATATCCTAATTTTTTCTTTGCTAATCTCGGCAAAATCGCCGTCTTCCAAAAGGTAAAACCCTTCGGTGATGTTCGCTATAGCTAAGGGGTCAGATGCAACGAAATTCTCCTCTATACCCCTTCCAATCAAAAGAGGGCTTTTTTGTCTTGCGGCGAAAACTTTACCTTTTTTATCCTTGTCAATTACAGCAATAGAGTAAGCACCTTTAAGCTCTTTGGTGGCTTCGATGAGGGCTTGTGTGATCTTTCCTGATTTTTGTTTATAGAAATGAATCAGGTGTGCTATTAGTTCGGAATCTGTTTGTGAGGCTATCTGGTAGCCTTCATTTTTTAACCTGGTTCTTATGGGCTCATGGTTTTCGATAATGCCATTATGAACAATATAAATTTCGTCGTTTGATCCGTGGGGGTGTGCGTTATCCTCTGAGGGTTTGCCGTGTGTTGCCCATCTTGTGTGAGCTATGCCTGTTTTTGCTTTGGGCCCTTGCTCAACCATCATCTCTTCAAGGTTTGAGACCTTGCCCAAAGCCCTTAACCTAAAAACCTGGTTTTTTTGGTTTAGCGCTATTCCTGCTGAATCATATCCGCGGTACTCCATTGACTGTAAGCCTTTTATCAGGATCTTGTCGACGCTCCTGGAAGAGGCTGCACCAATAATTCCACACATTACTTTTTATCCTTGCTTTTGCTTGGCCTTTGCCAACCGTCAACGGTTTTTTGTTTAGCTCTTTCAAGGGTAAGCTTTCCTTTGGGTGCAGATTTAGATATTGTTGACCCGGCTCCGATGGTTGCGCCGTCTTCTATTAAAACTGGTGCGACCAATTCTACGCCAGAGCCAATAAAAACATTGTCGCCTATTTGGGTATTATGTTTGTTAGCGCCATCATAATTGCAAGTGATTGTCCCTGCGCCTATGTTGCTGTCTGTGCCGACCGTTGTGTCCCCCACATAAGTCAAATGCGGTACCTTTGATCTTTCTCCTATGGTTGACTTTTTTATTTCAACAAAATTGCCTACTCTAGATTCATTTTTGAGGTCTGACCCAGGCCTTAATCTTGCATATGGGCCTATAATGCAGTCGTTGCCTATTTTGCTGTTGTCTATCGTGCTGTATGCCTTAATCTCGGTGTTTTCTCCAATATAGCTGTTGGATATTGAAGTAAACGGTCTTACCGTGACGCCGTTGGATAATTCTACATCTCCTTCAAACACTGTGTTTACATCAATATAAACGTCGTCACCACATTTGAGAGTCCCTCTAATGTCTGTTCTTGTTGGATCACAGATTGTAACGCCTTGTTCCATAAGGGCGTTTGTTAGTTCTGCTCTTTTTAATCTTTCAGCCTCTGCTAAGTCTTTTTTATCGTTCACTCCAAACACCTCGCTGCTGCTTGTAATAATTGTGTCCACTTTAAGCCCCTTGTTGTGGGCCATTTCTATAGTATCAGTTAGATAATACTCTCCTTTTTTGTTTGACGCATCTAAGCCTGAAAGAAGCTCCTCAAGATGTTCTCTTGAAAACGCGATGATCCCTGAGTTGATTTCATTAATTTTCTTTTCTTCATTGTTGCATTCAGTCTCCTCAACAATCGCCATTACTTTGTTTTGCTCGTCTCTTTTTATGCGTCCGTAGTTGGTTGGTTTTTCAAGCTTTGTTGTTAAAACCAAAATATCTGCATTCTCAATCCCTTCTTTGAGGGCTTTAAGTGTTTTTGCCTTTACCAGCGGCACATCTCCAAGCAAGACCAAAATATTATTCCCTTTATCTATGTTTGGGGTTGCTGCTTTAAGAGCGTCTCCGGTGCCCAGAGGTTGTTCTTGAGCTACAAGCTTGGTTTTACTGAAATTAGTTGCTGTGTTTTTTATTAAATCCGTATAGCTTGGAGAATGAACAACGATTGTTTGGTCTGGTTTGATTTTCTCAACCTCTGATAGAACGTGAGATAACATAGGTTTTCCTGCTAAGGTTTGTAAGGCCTTAGGTTTGTTTGAGGACATTCTGGTACCTTGTCCTGCCGCCAAAATAACTACTGAAAAGCTCATAATTCTAATTTTATAACAAAAAAGGGGGACTAGTTTACATAGAATTTATGCCTGTTTACTAGTTTTAGGGGTTTAAAATGCGGTTACTTTTTTCCCTTTAGTTTTTTGACGGCGCTATATCTAGCTGCAGCCTCTACAAGTTGGGCCTGCGCTTGTTCTAAATCTTCTTTTTTGTCTGCGCCTTGTAGCGCCTTTTCTGCTTGGTTCTTCGCCTCAAGTGCTGCCTCTTCATCTAGCTCATCAGAGTGTGTTGCCGAGTCTGCAAGTATAGTGACCATATGAGGCTGTACTTCTAAGATGCCGCCTGTTACATAGATATACTCTTTATCTTCGCCTTCTTTGTGAACTTCAATCTCTCCTGGTCTAAGCGTGGTAAGCAGTGGGGTATGCTTGGGGGCAATTCCCAAGTCGCCGTCTTTTCCTGGAGCAACAACCATGGTTGCCTCTCCAGAGAAAATGGCTGTTTCTGCACTAACAATTTCTAGTCTAATTGCGCTCATAGGTTACATTTCTTTGGCTTTCTCAACCGCCTCTTCAATGGTTCCTACCATATAAAACGCCTGCTCAGGCAGGTCGTCGTAATCGCCAGCAACAATTCCTTGAAAAGCCTTGATAGAGTCTCTCAATGAGACGTATTGTCCGGGCGAGCCTGTGAAAACCTCTGCGACAAAAAACGGTTGAGACAAAAATCTTTGGATCTTTCTTGCCCTTTGAACAGTAAGCTTGTCTTCTTCGGATAGCTCGTCCATACCAAGGATCGCAATAATGTCTTGAAGCTCTTTGTATCTTTGTAACACCTGCTGAACTGACCTCGCAGTATCATAATGCTCTTGGCCAACGACCCCTGGGTCAAGCTGTCGACTGTTTGAATCTAGTGGGTCTACAGCAGGATAAATACCCAATTCTGCAATGGATCTTGCTAATACTACGGTTGCATCAAGGTGTGCGAATGTTGTTGCTGGAGATGGGTCGGTTAGGTCGTCTGCGGGTACGTATACGGCTTGAATCGATGTGATTGATCCTGTTTTTGTGGAGGTAATCCTCTCTTGAAGGACCCCCATTTCTTCTGCTAAGTTTGGCTGATATCCGACTGCTGAGGGCATTCTTCCAAGTAATGCGGATACCTCTGTGCCAGCAAGAGTATATCGATAAATATTATCGATAAACATAAGGACGTCTCTTCCCTCATCTCTAAAATTCTCTGCAATTGTCAGCCCTGTCAAAGCAACTCTAAGTCTGTTTCCTGGGGGTTCGTTCATTTGTCCATAAACAAGGGCAACCTTATCAAGTACGTTCGACTCCTTCATTTCATGATAAAAATCATTTCCCTCTCTGGTTCTCTCTCCAACCCCTGAAAAAACCGAAAAACCATCGTGTTCTGCGGCGATGTTTCTAATCAACTCCATTACCGTGACTGTTTTACCTACACCAGCGCCACCAAACAACCCAACTTTGCCGCCTTTTGCAAAAGGGCAGAGAAGATCGATCACTTTAATTCCTGTTTCTAGCACATCGGCTTCTGTGGATTGCTCCTCAAAGGCGGGTGCTTTTGCGTGAATGGGTCTGCTTACTTTCGCGCCGACAGGCCCTTTTTCATCTATCGGGTTTCCTAAAACATCTAGCACCCTTCCTAGGGTTTCTTGTCCAACAGGTACGCTGATAGCTGCTCCGGTGTTCTCAACCTCAAGCCCTCTTTTAAGACCCTCGCTTGCTCCCATTGCAATGGTTCTGACTACGCCATCACCAAGTTGTTGTTGAACCTCAAACACTAGATCTCCCTCTTTGAGGGTAAGCGCATCGTATACACTTGGTATTGCTTCTTTTGGAAACTCAACATCCACTACTGCTCCGATTACTTGTACGATATTTCCTATGCTCATTTTTATTTTCCTTTCTATTTAAACTGCAGCTGCGCCGCCGACTATTTCTGAAATTTCTTGGGTGATTGCTGCCTGCCTGGCTTTGTTATAGTCCAGTTCAAGCTCATCGATTAATTTGCCCGCATTGTCTGTTGCGCTCTTCATAGCAACCATTTTTGCAGCCATTTCACAGGCTACATTTTCGACAACAGCTCTATAAACTTGGGATTCGATATATCTCATTAATATATAGTCCAACAACTCTTTTGAGTCTGGTTCATATATATAGTCCCAGTGCTTTTGCATTTCTTCGCTGTCCTGTGGCTCGATTGGAAGAAGCGTTTTTACCTCGGGTTTTTGGGTCATCGTGTTCACAAAATTGTTGTGCACGATAAAGAGCTGGTCAATGCTCCCATCAATATATTCATCCAACATGGTTTTGATCGAACCAACCAGGTCTTCGACCTGTGGGTCTTCTCCAAGGTGTGTCGCTGCTGCCACAACATCAACATCGATTGATCTAAAAAATTGAGCGGCTTTTGCGCCAACAAGACAAAGTTTAGAGTTAACTTGGTTGTTCTTGTTTTCTCTCAGCTCAGCAATAAGGTTTCTAAACATGTTCACATTAAGGCCGCCACACAACCCTCTGTCGGAGCTGACCACAATATATCCTGCTGTTTTAAGTTCTCGCTCCTCAAGAAATGGGTGTTTATAGTCCGGATTTGCTTTGTAGATGTGTCCTATGACAGCTCTTATCTTGTCAGAATAAGGAAGTGCTTTTTTCATGGTTTCTTGCGTTCTGCGCATTTTACTCGCCGCCACCATTTCCATAGCCTTGGTAATCTTTTGAGTGTTTTTTACGCTCCCAATTTTAGTTCGTATTTCTTTTTCGTTAGCCATCTTCTAGTAGGTTCCGGTAGATTTAAAACCCTCAATGAATTTTTTAAGCTCGCCTTCAATTTCATCGTTATAGTCGCCCGTATCATTGATCTTCTGAACAAGGTCTGGCACTCCATCTATAAAGCTTGCGTGAAGCGCGGCTTCGAAGTCGACAATTTTGTCGGCTGGCACATCATCAAGATAGCCCTCATTTGCTGCGTATAAAGAGACGGCCATCTCAGCAACAGTAAGGGGTGCGTACTGTTTTTGTTTCATCAGCTCGGTTACCCTTTGACCTCTTTCAAGCTGCTTCCTAGTGGTCTCATCGAGGTCAGATGCAAACTGAGCAAACGCTGCGAGCTCACGGAATTGTGCTAGCGCTAAGCGGACACCGCCTCCAAGTTTTTTAATTATTTTTGTTTGTGCTGCGCCGCCTACTCGGGAAACCGATAGGCCTGCGTTTATTGCTGGCCTGATACCTGCATTAAATAAGTCGCTCTCTAGATATATTTGTCCATCTGTAATTGAAATCACGTTGGTTGGCACAAACGCGGAAACGTCTCCTGCTTGTGTTTCAATAATCGGAAGCGCTGTAAGCGAGCCTGTTTTGCCTTTGGTTTTTCCGCCCGTTTCTCTCTCGACATACTCTGCATTAACCCTTGCAGCTCTTTCTAATAATCTTGAGTGAAGATAAAAAACATCTCCTGGGTATGCCTCTCTTCCGGGGGGTCTTCTTAACAGGAGCGAAACCTGTCTGTATGCCCATGCTTGTTTGGTTAAATCGTCATAGATAATTAGTGCGTCTTCGCCTTTGTCCCTAAAGTATTCTCCCATCGCACAGCCGGAGTATGGAGCGATGTATTGCATTGCAGCTGAATCAGACGCTGCAGCATTAACAATAACGGTATGCTCTAGTGCGCCTTCTTCCTCTAGTTTTTTCACGACGTTTGCAACAGAGGAATTTTTTTGTCCCACTGCAACATAGATACATTTGATGCCGGTGCCTTTTTGATTAATTATGGTGTCAACAGCAACCGCTGTTTTTCCTGTTTGCCTATCTCCAATAATTAACTCTCGCTGACCTCTTCCAATCGGAACCATCGCATCGATTGACTTTAAGCCTGTTTGCACGGGTTGGTCGACTGATTGCCTTGAGATGACGCCTGGGGCAACTTTTTCAATTGGTGCTGTTTGCTCGGTGGTAATCGGTCCTTTTCCATCAAGAGGTGTCCCCAATGAATCAACAACCCTTCCCAACAAGCCTTCTCCAACCGGAACCTCTAGAATTCTGTTTGTTGTTTTTACCTGGGCGCCCTCAGAAATATGGGTATAGTCCCCCAAAACCACTGCACCAACAGAGTCTTGTTCAAGGTTTAGCGCCAGACCGAATGTGTCGCCTGGAAACTCTATCATTTCCCCATACTGGACATCGTTTAATCCGTGTATTCTGGTGATACCATCTGTTACAGATACGACCGTTCCTACATCGGATGCTTGTGCTTCATGCTCGAAGTCTTTAATTTGTTGTTTTATTAGTTCGCTTATTTCAGATGCTTTAATTGTCATCTTTCTATCCTTATTTCATTAATTCGTTAAAATTCGACCCAATTCGTCTAGCTGAGATCTAACAGAAGCGTCGATCATATTGTCTCCAATTTGGATTTTAGCTCCGCCGATCAAAGACTCGTCGGTTCTGGTCATTAGGTTTACCGTCTGGCTGAGTTTGCTCTCAAGTGCGGAACGAATGCTGTCCAAAGACTCTTCGCTGATTGGGCTGGCTGCCGTAATTGTCGCTTCAACAACCTTTTCAGAAGCTTGTTTCATTGATTCAAATTGTTGTTTTATTTCTGGTAATGTCTCCAATCGTCCGTTTTGAGATAACAATGACAAGAAGTTCATTCTATCTGTAGAAGATTCAACACCCGCTGCTTTATTGGCGATATTGAAAATTATTTCGGTGAGTGCTTCTTTGTTGATGCCAGGAGATTTAACAAGGTTTAACATGTCATTATCCTGAACAACGGTTGCAGCTGCCTCAAGAAACAAAAGCCAACCCTCTGTTTGCCCGTCTGTTTTGGCCACTTCAAAACAAGCGTTTGCGTAGGGTCGAGCTATTGTTTTTGTTTCAGACATAATTACAGTTTCTTAGCCAAATCGTCGAGCATTTCTTGGTGGTCTGTGGGTTTGATTTCTCTAGACAGGATTTTTTCAGCCCCGCTGACAGCCAATCCCGCGACTTCTTTTCTTAATCCTTCGCGCAACTTTGACAGTTCTTGCGCTGCCTCATCATGTGCGGTTGAGATAATTTTATCTTTCTCGTTTGTGCCCTCGGATTTAGCTGACTCAACGATGCTTGACGCTCTTGTGTTTGCTTGGTCAAGGATTGTCGTTGCTTGTTGTTTTGCCTCTTTGATTAGTGCGTTTACTTCTGTTTCTGCCTCACTAAGCTTTTTTTGTCCTTGCTCAGCTGCAGCCAGGCCATCAGAAATGTTTTTATTTCTCTCTTCAATAGCCTCCATGATCATTGGCCAGATAAACTTCATACTAAAAAGCACGACAACCGCAAAGACGGTCATCTGAATCAGCAGTGTTGCGTTTAAGCTCATATCTTCTTTCCGTTTAGTGTTTTCTTGTTTTTATGAGAGGTATGGGTTCGCAAAAAGTAGAAATAACCCAATACCAACACCTATCATTGTCACGGCGTCTAATAGGCCGGCAACAATAAACATTTTGACCTGTAGCATTGGAACCATCTCTGGTTGTCTAGCTGAACCCTCAAGAAACCTTCCGCCGAGTAGGCCAAAGCCTATTGCGGTTCCTAAGGCGCCCATTCCAATCAGTATGCTTACCGCTACTAATGTCATGCCTTGTACAAATTCCATTTTTATCTCCTTATATGTTAGTGGTTAAAATTAGTGTTCCTCATGCGCCATGCTTAAATAAACGATGGTCAACATCATAAATATAAAAGCCTGTAGCAAAATTATTATTAAGTGAAACAATGCCCAGATTAGTCCCAAAATAAACTGCATCAGTGCGTAGGGGATTACACCAATGTCAAATAAGTAGGTAACTCCCTGTCCGGCTGTAAATATGGCTATGATCATGAAAATTAGTTCTCCGGCGTATAAGTTACCGAAGAGTCGCAAGCCTAAAGAAATTGGTTTGGCTATCTCTTCAATCACCTTTAACAACAAATTAAAAGGAAGCATCGCCTTGCCAAAAGGTTGGAAAGCAAGCTCTTTTGCAAAGCCGCCAAGCCCTTTAATTTTAATGCTGTAATAGAGGATTAACAAGAAAACCGTTATAGACAAACCGAATGTTATGTTGAGGTCAGCGCTGGGTACGACCCTCATGTACTTAATGTTCATCATCTCCCCTGCTTTTGGCAGCATATCAACAGGCAGAAGGTCCATAAAATTCATAAGAAAAACCCATATAAAAATTGTGAGCGCCAAGGGTGCTATTGTTTTGCTGGAGCCGTGATATGTGTCCTTAACCTGCTCGTCAACGAACTCGATGATCATTTCAATAAAGCTTTGTCCCTTTCCTGGTATTCCTGAGTTTGCTTTTCGGGCAAAAGCGTAGAAAGTTAATAGAAACACAAACGCCATAAAAACCGAATAAAAGACACTGTCTATATGTATTGGGCCAAGGGGTGAGTCTACTACACAGTGAGAAAGGTGGTGGGTGATGTATTCGTTAGCAGAATACTCGGTCTCATAAGGCTTTCCGAAACAGCTATAGCCTTCTGTTTCTGCACTGAGTGCTTTAGTTGGAGCAATAAGAATCAAAAACAATAAAAAGCTGGTATTAAGAAGTTTGAACATTTTTTATTTTTATGCCGCTAATAAAGATAACCAATATATAAAAACGGCAACAATATAACCTATTATTAATGGGAAAAACATCGCTTTTATTAAGATAATAGCAACTCCAAAAAAAACCCCTGTTAGCAGAAACTTAAAGGCCTCCATAAGATAAAGAGAGTTTAAGATTTTTCTTGGTTCTTGGTGTCTTTTTTGAAGAACGATATTCATAAAATTTACCGATGTTATAACGGCGATAAGGCTGCCTAGTAATGATGATTTTGCGCTAGCAAAATCTGAAAACACGAGAAAAAGTGCCGCTGTGAGAAAACCTATCCCTAGCTGTGAAAACAAAATACCTATTGATATTTTTCTTGGGCTAGCTGCGTCCATTTTGGTTCGTTTTATTTGATTTTATTAAGGATACCCTCTAACTCATCTGAACTGGAGTAATTTATTGATAGGGTTCCAGACCCCGATTGATTATGTTTTATGTTGACTTTTGCTCCCAGTTTAGCGGTTAGCGTTTTTTCAAGGTTAAGTATGTCTTGGTCTTTGGGTTGCTTCTGTTTTGTGTTTTTTGTCTTACCTTCTACAACCCCCTTTACGAGCTTCTCTGTTTCTCTTACGGAAAGTTTTTTCTCTGCCACCAGGTTGGCAACCTCTAATTGCATAAGCTGGTCTTGGATAGATAGCAATGCTCTGGCGTGTCCCATATTAATCTTGGCGTTGTTTAAAAGCTCTTGAACCCCGCCTTGCAAATCCAATAATCTCAATATATTAGAAATGCTTGCTCTTGCTCTTCCAACCGCGTTCGCCACTTCTTGGTGGGTCATTTCATACTCAATAATTAGCCGATTAAATGCGTTGGCTTCCTCTAAAGGGTTTAGGTTTTCTCTTTGTATGTTCTCTATAAGAGCAACCGCCACAGCGTCTGAGTCGCTAATTGTTTTAATAACGGCTGGGATGCTTTCTAGGTTGGCTAATTGAGCAGCTCTCCATCTTCTCTCGCCAGCAATAATTTCGTATCTAACACCTGTTTGGGAGTCTTGGACTGCTCTTTTTCTTACTACTATTGGTTGAAGCACTCCTTGTGCCTCGATCGAGCTTGAAAGCTCTTTAAGCTGCTGCTCGTTTATTTTTTTTCTCGGTTGAAACGGTCCGGGCCCTATTTCTTCAATTGGTAATTCGTTTAGAGATTTTGGGTTAGGTTTTTCTTGTTCTTGGGCTGCTCCGCCCAAAAGAGCGTCTAGACCACGACCTAAGCTTTTTCTTTTTTCTGCCATCTAATTCCAGTTTATCTATATCTTCTTATGATTCCATGGTTTTTTTTGTCACCTCTTTAGCGAGAGACAGGTAGGCCTTAGAGCCTAGGCATTCTGGGTCATAAGAAACCGCTGACATGCCGTGGCTAGGCGCCTCTGCTAAACGAACATTTCTAGGAATAAAGGTCCAAAATAATTTGTCGCCGAAATACTTTTTTAGTTGTGCTGAAACTTCAACTGAGAGGCTGTTTCTGGAGTCAAACATTGTTCTAAGCACCCCTTTTATTTGCAGCCTAGGGTTTATTGTTTCTTTGATTTTGTAGATTGACTCTAAAAGGCCAGACATCCCCTCAAGAGCATAGTATTCACATTGGACAGGAATAATTATTTCGTTTGCTGCTGCAAGCGCGTTTAATGTCAAAATATTCATCGATGGTGGTGAGTCGATCAGAATATAGTCAAACCGTCCTGAGATGCTGTTAATTTTTTCCTTCAGTACAGATTCTCTGTTCTGGAGACTAAGCATTTCAATTTCGGCTGCCATTAAGTCGCTGTTTGAGGGTAGCAGCGTGAAGCCGTCGTGCTCTGATGTCACAAAACACTCCTCAATATTTTTCAGCCCCATTAAAACATCGTAAACACTGGCCTTTTCTGTGCTTCTATTAAGGCCTGAGGCGCTGGTTGCGTTTCCCTGTGAATCCAGGTCGACTAATAGGGTTTTGCGGTTAATCTTGTGTAGTGCGGCAGCCAAGTTAATTGAGGTTGTGGTTTTTCCAACCCCTCCTTTTTGGTTTGCGACTACGATGATTTCTGGCATATTAATTTCGCTTTATCATGCAAACAGCGTGTCTGTCTGCATCAAGATAGGGTACATTAATTTTTTTTGTTTGTAGAACCTGGAAATTTTTAGAGGTTTTTTCTAGTTTAAATTTTTCTGCCTTGCCTTTCATGGCAATCGCCTTTCCTTTTTTTGGCAGAAGGTGTCCTGCAACATCTATAAAATAATCGAGACTTCCCAGCGCTCTTGAAATTATAGTTTCTGGTGCCCTGGTTGCCGTCACTTCCTCAGCTCTTTTGTTTATGACCCTAACGTTTTTTAGCTTGAGCTGTTTAACAGCCCCAACCAAAAATGCTGCTTTTTTTTGTTTTGACTCAACAAGCAAAAATTTTTTCTTTGGAAACGCTATTGCAAGAGGGATGCCCGGGGTCCCGCCTCCACTGCCTATGTCTGCGATTGTCTCTCCCTCAAGAAGTTGGTAGATGCTCAAAGAGTCTAAAAGGTGTTTTATTGTTGCCTCTTTCGTGTCGGTAATGCTTGTCAAATTATATTCTTGGTTTGTTTCTAAAAGAAGCTTTAGGTAGCTGAGGTTTTTTTCTATTTGGTCCCCCGACAAAGAAAGGCCCATTGTTTCTAGTCCGCTTTCAAAGATTTCTCGCTCTTTTTTTAAGTTGGTGGGTATCAAGAAATTTTAATGATTGTTCTGCCCGTAATGCTGGCATCAAGAAGCCCTTGGAACTCGGGTATTGCGTCTTCTAAAAGAACCTCTTTAGTGATGATTTTTTCAATATCAACTGGGATCATTTTCTCAGCAATCTGCTCCCAGATCATTTGTTTGAAATCATTGGGTAGTGTTGTGGAGTTAACGCCAAGCAGGTTTACCCCTCTTAATATAAAAGGCATTACGTTGGTTGAAAGCTTGAAGTCCGCAGCAAGCCCGATGCTTGCAACATTTCCTTCTGGTTGCGTTGCTCTGAGAAGCCAAGATAGCATTTCTCCTCCGAGGTTATCTATAGCGCCACCAAAGATAGCTTTTTCTAGTGGGCGTGTTCCGATCTCATTCTCGCTGGCAACAATTACTGAAGAAGCCCCCAATTGTTTTAAATACTCTTCGTTTTGTTTTTTTCCGGTTATGGCAGCTACTTCGTACCCCATAGAAGAAAGCATGTTGGTTGCAATGCTGCCAACACCCCCTGATGCGCCTGTAACAGCAACAGGTCCCATGCTTGGCCTCTGGTTGTTCAGCGTCATTTTATAAATTGCCAACCCTGCTGCGAACCCTGCTGTTCCAATTGCCATAGATGTCCTAAGATCCATTTTTTCTGGCAACGCTATTGCTGCTTCTTTGGTAATCCTTGAATACTCTGCATAGCCGCCGTCATTTGTTTCACTAAGCCCTGAACACGCAGCAATTACTGAATCCCCTTCTTTAAACCTGGGGTCTTTTGACTCAACAACGGTTCCAGCTACGTCGACACCCCCAACCAATGGAAAGCTTCGGAGTATCTTTCCTGCGCCTGTGACAGCTAGGGCGTCTTTGTAGTTAATTCCAGAATAGCTATTCTTAATAACAACCTCGCCCTCAGTAAGCTCCTCTAGAGAAATACGCTCTAATCTTGCTTGGGTTTTTTCATCTTCTTCATGAATTCTTAGTGCTAAAAATTTGCTCGGCACGCTAGGCATTGTTTGCTCCTTGTTTTTATTTTGCTACATATTATCAGAAGACGAATTAGAGCGTGATCTTCTGGTTTTGTATTTTTTTTGCTCTAGCTCAGGATCGGGAAGAGGCACCGAGCTTAACAGGTTTTTGGTGTAGTTTTTTTCAGGGTTGTTAAAAACATGGCTTGTCATTCCTTTTTCAACTATTTCTCCTGTCTTCATAACAATAACTCGGTCGCATATCTTTCTAACCACCGCTAGATCGTGGGCTATAAAAACCATCGTTAGCTTTTTTTCTCTTTTAATCTTTAAGAGAAGCTCAATTATCTCCCCTCTAATTGAAGCGTCAAGAGCGCTCACTGCCTCGTCACAAATTAGGAGTTGTGGTCTAGGCATCAGCGCTCTAGCAATTGCTACCCTCTGGCATTGGCCGCCTGATAGTTCATGTGGGTAGCGGCCCAAATAATCTGTGCCTAACCCAACCTCAGTAATGCCGCTTTCAATGTCTTTGTCTTTAGAGTCTTTGCTCATGGCTGGAAAAAATGAATTAAGCGGCTCGGCCAAAATCTCATACACTGTCATTCTTGGGTTTAGGGATGAAAACGGATCTTGAAAGACCACCTGTGTTTTTTTATGTGCCTCTTTCATTTTTCTTTTGTTGATTTGTGAAAGGTCCTGCCCAAAGACTTCAACCGACCCAGAGGTTGGGTTTTGTAGCGCCAGAAAGGTTTTTGCTAATGTTGATTTGCCGCTTCCAGACTCTCCAACCACCCCCAACACTTCTCCGTCATAAACCTTTATCGAGATATTGTTGACCGCGATCAACTCTTCTTTGCTGCTGAAAAGCGTCTGCTTTGGCATCTCAAAGCTCACTGTGGTGTCCTTTGCCCGCACTACAACTTCTTTCTTCTGTTTGGGTTTTACCTCGCCTTCTTGCTCTTCATACATGCTTACCTCTCTGGACTTCTCCAGCAGCTCTTTGGTGTAGTGTGAGCTTGGGCTATAGAAAATTTGGTTGATATCACCGTATTCTTGGGGGTCGCCGTTTTTCATCACCAAAACATTTTGACAGGTTCTCGCTACAACCCCCAAATCATGGGTGATCAAAATAACCGCCATTGAGAATTTTTCTCTAACCTCTAAGATAAGGTCTAAGATCTTCTCTTGAACCGTGACATCTAGGGCGGTTGTTGGTTCGTCTGCTATTAACAGGTCTGGATTTGTTAGGAGGGCTGAGGCTATCATCACTCTTTGTCTCATTCCACCAGAAAGTTCGAACGAATAGCCTTCATAGCGTTGGGCTGGTTTTGGTATACCAACTGAGTCCAACATCTCTATACACCGCTCTTTGATTTCGGCTTTCGTGTAGTCTGCTCTGTGCTGCCTCAAAACCCCGGACATTTGTTGTCCTATGCTTATATATGGGTTCAAAGAGCTCATAGGGTCTTGAAAAATCATCCCAATTTTGTTCCCACGAACCTTATTCAGCTCATTGGCTGAGAGGCCAATGAGCTCCTTTTCTTTAAATATGGCGCTGCCGCTGCTTCTGCCGTTGCTCTCTAACAACCCCATAATTGATAAAACGGTTTGGCTTTTTCCAGAGCCAGACTCCCCAACAATTCCCAAGACCTCGTTCTGAGCTAGGTTAAAACTAAGGTTATTGACAGCGTGTATTGTTTTGCCTCTGCTGCTAAAAGAGACGTTTAGGTTTTTAACTGAGAGAAGGCTACTCACTGGTCCTTGTCCTGTCTTTGGGGTCAAGAGCATCCCTTAGGCCGTCGCCAATAAAATTAAAACAAAACAGTGTTGTCGCGAGAAACAGTCCTGGGAAAAGAAGCATCCATGGGGAAGACTCCATCTGTCTTGCCCCCTGGTTAACCAAGGCTCCCCAAGAGGTCATGGGTTCTTGAACGCCCAAACCCAAAAAACTTAGAAACGATTCAACCAGAATAACCTGTGGAACAGTTAGCGCGACATAAACCACAACGATGCCAAGCAAGTTTGGAACAATGTGTTTATATACTATTCTTATTGTAGAGGCGCCGCCTGTTTTAGCTGCATCAACAAACTCTTTTCCTTTGAGGTTCAGGGTTTGTCCTCTTACAATTCTCGCTATATCAAGCCAGTTGACAGCGCCTATTGCTACAAAAATAAGAAATATGCTTCTGCCAAAAAACACCATTAACAATATCACAAAGAATAAAAAAGGCATTGCGTAGAGGACGTCAACCACTCTCATCATCAACGCATCTACTCTGCCCCCCAAAAAACCAGAAACTGCTCCGTAGGTTACCCCAATAAAGACACTAACGAGCGTAGCAACAAGGCCAACCATCAGGGATATTCTGCCGCCATACATCACTCGCACAAAAAGGTCTCTCCCAAGGTCGTCTGTTCCGAAGATGTGGCCATTCATAAGGTTGGGCCCGGTTGAAATTTGATACCAGTCGGTTTGATCAACTGCGAATGGGCTAAGCATTGGGCCAATCAGAACCAAAACAACCATGCTTACCATAACTGAAGCAGAAACAAGGGAGGCCCTGTTTTTTTTCAGTGCGGACCAGGCGTCCGAAAGCAAGGAATTGTTGTGGTCTTGTTTCATCTGCTTGTTTTTATTTTGGGGTCTATAAACCCATAAACGGTGTCTACAATCAGATTAAAAGCGATGATTAAACAACCATAGAAAACAACCACGCCCATTACCAATGTGTAGTCTCTGTTTAAGGCGCCTTGAACAAAATACCTTCCCAGACCAGGCAGACCAAAAATTTGCTCCACCACCACAGATCCTGTAATAATGGCTGCTGTGGCTGGCCCCAAATAAGAAACCACGGGTAGCAGCGTTGGCTTTAAAACATGGCCGAATATTATGTTTCTCATGGGGATACCCTGGGCCTTAGCTGTTCTTACAAAGTTACTCGAAAGCACCTCAATCATTGATCCTCTTGTTAATCTAGCTATGTAGGCCACTTGAGGAAGAGCGAGCGCGGTTACGGGAAGAACCATGTTTAAAAATGCCCCGTTGTTGTAGCCTCCTGCCGGGAAGACGCTGAGCACGATTGAAAAAAGCAGCACCAACAAGGGGGCCATTACAAAATTAGGTATTGAAATCCCGATCATTCCGAAAAACATAACGCTATAGTCTAGTTTTGTGTTTTGGTTTAGGGCTGCTGTTGTTCCAATTATTGTCCCAAACAACAACGCCAAAAGAATTGCGAAAGCCCCTAGGCGCAAAGAAACCGGAAAGCCGCTAGCTATAAGCTCGGTGACCGTATAGTCCCTGTATTGAAAAGAGGGGCCAAAGTCGCCTTGAAGTATTGAGCCAATATATTTGTAGAGTTGTTTGTATACTGGGTCGTCCAGATTGTAGGCTGCCCTTAAGTTCGCCTCAACCTCTTCTGGAAGCGACCTCTCTAGATCAAACGGTCCTCCAGGTGCTGCCTTGACCAAAAAAAACGCGAGACATATTAAAGCCAGGAGGGTTGGTATGGCGCCCAAAAAGCGTCCTAAAACAAACTTTACGTTATTCACTGTTTACTGTTTCTGTTTTTAATATCTTCACATACTTTGAGTAATGGTGATCCATCACGTTTCCTTCAAGGCCTGAAACCCAGGGCTTTATGAGGTGCTGGCTGACATAAAAATATAAAGGGATTATTGGCATCTCTTCTAACATTAGTTTTTCTGCCTTTTTTAGTTCGCTCAACCTTTCTTCTCCGGCGTTTTTTTCAGACGCCGTTTTTAAAAACCCATCGTATTCTTGGTTGGCAAACCCGGAGTGATTCATTTCGTTTTCAGAGTGCAACAGCTCTGAAAAAGTGTAGGGGTCGTCATAATCCCCAATCCAGCCGGCCCTGTATACTTCTGTGTCTTCCTTCAATCTTCTCGTTTCCAAAAACACTTTCCACTCTTGGTTTCTTAGCGTTGTTTTAACGCCCAAGACCTGCTTCCACATGGCAGCAATCGCGAGAGCAACTCTTTTGTGGTTTTCTGATGTGTTGTAAACAACCTCAATCTCCAGAGGAGTTTCGAAAGAATAACCGGCCTCTGCGTATAACCTTAGAGCCTCTTCTTCTCTTTCTTGTTGTGACCACTCCGCCCAATCAAGCTTTTCGCCTGTGTATGTTTTTACAGGGGGCACGAAACCATAAGCGGGTATTTGTCCGGCGCCTAAAATAATGTCTGTTATCACTGAGCGGTCAATCGCCATGGACAAGGCTTGTCTTAGCTTAACGTTATCTTTAAACGGAGGCTTGGTTGTATTAAACCCATAATAGTAGCTTCCAAAGTATGGTGAAATGTTAAGCTCTGGCCCTAGGCAAGACCTGATCCAAGGAAGCTGCTCTGCAGGAGTGGTGTCTGTGAAGTCTAGTTCGTTTGCCCTATATCGCCTTAGCGACGAGTCTGGGTTATCTAGAGGTAGGTAGTAGACGCTCTCAAGGGTTGTGTTTTTGTCGTCCCAATATGTTGGGCTCCTGTCTAGCTTTATGTAGTCTTGGACCCTCCAGTCAGCCAAGACAAAGGCTCCGTTAGTTACAAGATTGCCTGGTCTTGTAAAGCTGGCGCCATGCTTTTCTATGCTCTTTGGGTGAACCGGATAGGTTGTTGAGTGTGTAAGCAGTGATAAAAAATAAGGTGTTGGCTCCTCTAGCTCAACCACGAAAGTTTTTCGGTCTGTGCTATATACCCCAAGAGCTTCCGGCTCTAGGTTGCCCAAGACTATTTCTCTTGCGTTTTTTATTGGGTAGAGCATGCTTGAATAATTTGACAACGTCTGCGGGTCAACGCTTCTCCGCAATGAAAAAACAAAGTCCTCGGCAACAACCTCGTCTCCGTTGCTCCACTTTGCGTCTCTTCTTATTTTAAAGGTGTAGGTTTTAGAGTCCTCGCTAATTTCCCAAGATTCAGCTGCTCCAGGAATATACTCGCCATTGGGTTTTTCTCCCACCAGGCCTTCGTAGAGATCTCTTAGAACGTTTGATGCGGGAACGCCTTCTGCTCTATGTGGGTCTAAAGTCCCTGGCTCAGCGCCATTGTTTTTTTTAAAGACCTGAACATCTGAAAGCTCAAAGCCGCTTGAACCACCAACAAGTATGTCCTTGTTGTTGGTTAAACACTCTTGTTGTTGTTCGCTGCCGCAGCTTAAGAGAAAAAAAGAACTTAGGATAATTGTTGATAGTTTTTTCATAGTCGCTCTGCTTTTTTCATTTTTTGTTTTTTTAGGTGCACCAACAGCACGGAAAGAGAAGCTGGTGTAACGCCTTCAATTCTTGCTGCGTGGCCTATTGTTTTTGGAGCAAACTCGGTGAGCTTTTGTTTTATCTCGTTTGATAATCCAGGCATTGTCGAATAGTCAATGTCTCTGGGTAGCTCGGTGTTTGAGTTTGTTTTTTGCTTTTCAATTTCTCTTTTTTGTTTGTTCACATAGCCTTCGTATTTTGCTTCGGTTTCAATGAGCGTGTCCACAGACTCCCTGAGTAACTGTGGTTCTTTGCTGTACCCATCTCTTACCCCGACAGTTTTTGTAATAGCAGCATACGTAACTCCAGGCCTTTTAAGAAAATCATATGCTGGTTTTTTATTATTGTCTTTTTTGTGTGTCTCGTTCAACCCCTCAAGATCTGAGAACTTAATGGGTGTCTGGCCGAGTCTCTTTTTCTCTTTGTTAAAGACCTCTGTCTTATGGCTAAATGCGCTCCAGCGCTTCTCGGAGACAATTCCAAGCTTTTTCCCGATCGGTGTTAGTCTCTGGTCAGCGTTATCCTCCCTGAGCAGCAACCTGTGTTCTGCCCTGCTTGTAAACATTCGGTATGGCTCGCTTGTGCCTCTAGTAATTAGGTCGCTAGATAGAACGCCAAGATATGCCTCGCTTCTTTCGGGAACCCAAGGGCTCCTTTCCTTAATCGCTAGGCCCGCATTAATTCCTGCTATCAACCCCTGTGCTGCTGCCTCTTCGTAGCCGGTGGTTCCGTTAATTTGTCCTGCAAAATAAAGCCCTGCTATGGTCTTTGTTTCAAACGTTGGGTTTAGGTCTCTGGGGTCAAAATAATCATATTCTATTGCATAGCCGCTCTGTGTAATTTTAGCGTTCTCAAAGCCAACAATGCTTCGGACAAACTCTTCTTGTTTTTTTGCCTCAATACTTGTTGAGATGCCGTTTGGGTAAACCTCATTGGAATCCAGGCCCTCGGGCTCTACAAATATCTGGTGTCTGGTTTTTTCTGCAAACTTAATGACCTTGTCTTCTATTGATGGGCAGTACCTTGGCCCCACGCCCTCAATTGCTCCCGTATGCAGGGGCGAGTCTTTCAGCGAGTCTCTTATAATTTTGTGGGTTTCCTCGTTGGTGTGTGTGATGTAGCAACTAACCTGTTCTGGGTGATCTGCTCGTGAGGACATAAACGAAAAAACAGGCCTAGGAATGTCTCCAGCTTGTTCTTGGAGTAACCCAAAATTGATGCTGCTCCTTAGTAGCCTGGGTGGCGTTCCTGTTTTAAGCCTTCCTGTTCTTGGTGAGATTTCCAAGAGCTGCTTGGCAAGAACTATGGAGGGCTTATCTCCCTTCCTGCCGCCGCTGATTTGCTCTCTTCCGGTGTGAATCACGCCGTTTAAAAATGTTCCAACAGTTAGCACTAACCTCTTTGAGTAATAACGCTCTCCTGACTCTGTTTCTATCCCCCTTAAGGCATCACCTTCTAGCAAAACCTTAGAGGCTGCGCCCTCAGCCAAAGAGAGGTTTGTGTGTTCCTTCAGCTGTGATTGGATTGCTTGCTTATAAAGACTCCTGTCAGCCTGTGCTCTGGTTGCCTGAACAGCTTTGCCCTTGCTCGCGTTTAGTGTTTTAAGGTGTATGCCCGCAAGGTCGGCCGCTCTAGCCATTAGTCCACCAAGTGCGTCTATTTCTTTTGTAAGGTGGCCTTTGCCCACGCCACCAATAGCTGGGTTACAGCTCATTTGTCCCACGCTTTGTTTGTTGTGGGTTAAGAGCAGGGTTTTGTGACCCATCCTAGATAAAACAGCAGCGGCCTCGGTTCCGGCATGCCCGCCACCGATTACTATTGCGTCAAAACTTCTTTCTTTTTTGCCCAAACTACTTCCCAATACAAAATTTGTTAAAAATTGAGTCGAGCAATTCCTCGCTAGAATACTCACCCGTTATCTCGGAAAGACTATTCTGCGCCTGAAGCAGCTCTTCTGCAACAATATCGCCCGCCTCGTTGTTTTTTTCTTTTTTCCTGGCTACATCAAATGACTCGAAGGATTCTTTAAGGCTGGTTAAATGTCTTCTTCTCGCGGTTATGGTTAGCTCTACGTCTTTTGTGTTTTTAAACCTGTTGCTCAGGTTTTTAACGATCTTATTAATCCCCTTACCCTCAAGAGCTGAAACAAGGAAGACATTGCTGGTTTTAGGTTTAATCTCTTCTTTGTTGTTTAATAAGTCGGCTTTGTTGAAGGCGATCAAGTGGTTCTCGCTTGCTTCCTTAGCGTCAATTATGTTTTCTTGGGTCGCGTCTTTAACCTCTATAATTAGGTCTGCGCTTTCTGTCGCCTCTAGCGCTCTTCGGATGCCTTCCTTTTCTACCTTGTTATCTGTTTTTCTTACCCCCGCAGTATCTATGAAAGAGACGGAATAACCATCAATTGTTGTGTTCACCTCTATTGTGTCTCTGGTTGTTCCTGGCTCATCGCTGACAATGGCTCTGTCGTGACCAGTAAGCTGGTTAAGCAGCGTTGATTTGCCAACATTTGGTTTTCCGGTTATAGCAACAACAACCCCTTCTCTTATTTTACAGGCGACCCTGGTTTGCTCGAGGAGTGCTTGGTAGCTGTTTCTTGTTTCCTTAAAAAGCTGCTCTAGCCTTTTATCGTGGCCCGTTTCCTCCAGGTCCTCATCAGGAAAATCAAGGGAGGCTTCGATAGTGCTTCTAAGCTCGACCAGAGAATCTAGGATAGAAAAGACTTTTTTTGAAAAGGCGCCCTCGAGTGAGTTTTTGGCGGCTCTTGCAACCTCTATAGATGTGCTCTCGATGAGGTCTGCTACGGCTTCGGCTTGAGTAAGGTCAAGCTTGTCATTAAGAAACGCCCTTCTTGTAAACTCTCCCGCATTAGCAGGTCTGGCCCCTTGTTGGTATAGAGACCTCAGGATTTCATCTGCAACAGCGATGCTTCCGTGACAGCTTATTTCAAGAACGTCTTCTCCAGTATATGAAGACGGCGACTGAAAAAAGAGCGCTATTACCTGGTCAACAACGTTTCCATTTTGGTCATGAAACGCGGTGAGCTCTGCTTTCATGTGTCCCAGTTCTTTTTTTATGGTTTTTTTGATTATTGTTTTGACCGCTGAACCAGAAACCCTTATAACAGCTACGCCTGATGCTCCTTGTGCTGAAGATTGGGCTGCTATTGTTCCAGAAAGTCTTTGGATCTTGGTGTTCACGATCTGTTTTTATTTTGCGCCGGGTCTTGCTGTCTCGATCCTTTTATTAATTCTCCATTGTTGTGCGATTGAGAGCAACGAGTTAGTTAGCCAATAAAGCACCAACCCAGAAGGAAACCAAGCAAATAGGCCTGTGAACATTATTGGAAGAATTGTCATAACCTTGGCTTGTGTCGGGTCTGGGGGCGCTGGGTTTAGCTTCTGCTGAAACCACATTCCAAGGCCCATCAGAATTGGTAGAACAAAGTATGGGTCTCTAGACGAAAGATCATTCAACCAAAGAAAAAATGGGGCCTGTCTGATCTCAACGCTTTCTAGCAACACCCAGTAAAAGGCGATAAAGAAAGGTATTTGAATAAGCATGGGTAAACAGCCCGCCATGGGATTAACGTTCTCTTTTTGATAGAGGTCCATCATAGCTTTGCTTTGTGCTTGTTTATCGTTTTCATATCGGTCTTGTATTGCCTTAAGCCTTGGCTGCAGTTCCCTCATTCTGGCCATAGACTTGCCGCTAGACTCTGTGAGCCTAAAAAAGACAATTTTAATGAGCAGGGTTACCAAGATAATCGAGAGCCCCCAATTGCCAACATACTCAAAAATATTTTCAAGCAACCAAAACAGTGGCGAAGCTAAGAACGAAAGCTTGCCGTAGTCAACGCTACGCTCTAGTCCGTCTCTCGTTGACCTGAGTTGTTTTTGAAGTTTTGGCCCTATAAAAAGCGTTGTTGTTGAGGTTTCGCTTTGGCCAGATGAAACGCTTCTTGTTTCTAGAGAGATTGCAGAGATCTTGTTAAGCCTGTCTGCCTCAGAGTGTGTTGCCTCATATTTATATGCCTCTCCAGAGGGTGGAACGAAGGCAACCAAAAAATGGTGTTTGATGTTGGCTGCCCATCCAGCATTGTGTGTTTGGTTGTATGGGTTTTTTTTCAGGTCGTCTGGGTAGAGTTTCTCATAACTATCGCCGTCATAAACAATGCCGCCGTCAAAGGAGTAGGTTTCTACGTCGAACATTGACCTCTCCACTTCGGCGTTTCTCTTCACTAGCTGAACATAGGGAACAAAGGAATAACCCTGGGAAGAATAATTGATTACCTCTTGCTCAAGAGAAACCGCATAAGAGTTCTCTGATAGGCTGTAAGTCTTGATAACCTCGATGTCTCCCTGTTGCCAAATATATTTAACGCTGGTTTTACCGTCTCTTTCGGTTGGGCCAGAAAGCCTTGTAAATGATTGTGTGTGGTTGGCTTCGTTTTCGTTCTCCAAAGACAGAATGCCCGTCTGAAAGTAGTGATAGGAGTCTGGGTCTAGCGTAAGTAGTTCTACCGGTGTTTCCTGTTGTTGTTTTGAGGGGTGATACTTTGTTAGTTTTGCGCCCACAATATCGGCGCCCTTGCTAGGGTTTATGTATAGTTCGATAACATTGTTTTCTAGTGTGTCTGTTCTTACGGTGGGTGATGATGTTTCTTGGTTGATGGCTCTGCTTTCGATAGATGGTAGTGCGTCAGCGAGACCTAGAACGTTGTCGCTTGATTCTACGTTATTCTCAACGGTTTGTTGTTTGGGGGTTGGTTCGGTATAGCTTGGTTGTGGCGCAGAGACATAAGACCATTGTGAGTATGTTGCATAAAGCAACACAGCGAATCCCATCCATAAAATTATTCTGAGGTTTTCCAATCTTATTCCGTTGTTTTAATAATGTTTTTTTTGTGAAACTGAAGGCTGCTAGAAATCAGTTTAGCATCATATTTGTTTGCTGTGCCTCTGTAAACTATCACTATGTCTATTGCTGAGCTTTCTAGCTCTAAAAACTGATGCCTGATAACTCTTTTTAGTTTGTTTCTTTCGGTTGCGTTTTTAATTTTTGATTTAGGGATGCTAACTCCAAGCCTGCAAGTTCCTTTGTTGTTTTTGGTTGCGTATGCAAGGAAGTTTTTATCTTTGCTTGTGGGTTTGTTAGAGATGACTTTATTGAAGTCTATATCAGCTGAACGCAGCATTGTTGTTTAAACTGACAGCTTTTTTCTGCCTTTAGCACGCCTTCTGTTAATAACAAGCCTTCCTGCTTTGGTTGCCATGCGCGACCTGAAGCCATGTGTTCTTTTTCTCTTTAAATTGCTTGGTTGGTATGTTCTTTTCATAGCTGTGTAAAACCTTATTTAAAAACAATATGATACAAATGATGGTTAGGGCATAGAAGGTTATTTAAGTAGTCAGAATATGTCAACCAAAAAACAACCTGTGGATAAGTTATCTCTAAAGGTATAGTATTTATTTTCTTACTGTTTTTTATAAAAACCCTCAAAAAAAAGGAAAAAAGATGCAAAATAAGGTCTGGGATGATTGTCTTACAATTTTGAAATCAGACCTTACCGAATCCCAATTCAATACCTGGATAAAGCCCTTGTCTGTTATTGAGGATGAAGAGGCACAAAGCCTTACACTGCTGGCTCCTAACAAGTTTGTGGTTAACTGGGTTCAAAAAAACTACTTAGAAAAAATAAAAACTGTTGCCTCTAAAAGACTAGAGGGAAAGGCAACTGTTGCCATATCAATTGGAGATGAGCCATACTCAAACTCAAGCTTGCCCTTACAAAAAGATAAGGTGGTTACGCCTGTTGGCTCGCCACTTAACAGCAGGTATGTTTTTGATAACTTTGTAGGAGGAAAAAGCAACCAACTAGCAAGAGCGGCCGCGCTCCAAATCACAGAAAACCCTGGAATTTCATATAACCCGTTCTTCATTTACGGCGGTGTTGGGCTTGGCAAAACACATCTTATGCAAAGCGTTGGTAATGCGATAAAGGAAAAACACCAAGACAAGAAAGTGGCCTATGTTCACTCTGAAAGGTTTGTTGGAGAAATGGTTTCAGCCCTTCAGCACAATGCTCTTAATGTCTTTAAGAATGATTATCGCTCACTAGATGTTCTCTTAATAGATGATATTCAGTTCTTTGCAGGAAAGGACAAGTCTCAAGAAGAGTTCTTCCACACATTTAATGTCCTTCTAGAAAGCAACAGCCAAATAATCATAACGAGCGACAAATACCCAAAAGAAATTAAGGGACTAGAAGAAAGGCTTCGGTCTCGCTTTGGGTGGGGCCTTACCGTGTCAATAGATCCACCAGAAATGGAAACTTGTGTGGCAATACTAATGGTAAAATCACAACTAGAGGGGTTTGACCTTCCTGAAGATGTTGCTTTTTTTATAGCTAAAAACATTAGATCAAACGTGCGAGAGCTTGAGGGCGCCCTAAGAAAGGTCATGGCAAGCTCGACATTTACAGGCAGGGACGTAACTGTTGATTTGGCTAAAGAGTGTCTAAGAGACCTTTTATCATTACAGTCGAGGCAGATTACCATTGAAAACATACAAAGGGTCGTTGCTGAGTATTATAATATCAGGGTTTCTGACCTTCACTCAAAAAGAAGAAGCAGGTCTATCACTAGACCAAGACAAGTAGCGATGTCTATTTCAAAAGAATTAACGAAAAACAGTCTGCCTGAAATTGGAGATCTTTTTGGGGGTAGGGACCACACTACTGTTATACATGCGTGTAAAAAAGTAGAAGAGCTTAAGTCCACTGACATAAAAATAATGGAAGACTACAACAATATAAAAAGGCTGTTATTAATGTGAACAAACTGTATATAAAAAAAGACGATATATTTATCCACATTTTATTAACATATATACGTAATTATCAACAGCCTACTATATTTTTTGAGCGTATAAATGTATGATATATATAAGGAAAACCAATATATATACATATTAACACTAACTATAATAATAACTATATAAAATAATATGAATACTATTACTATTAATTCTAATGAGCTTTCGAAAGCAATTCAAAACATAATTGGCGTTGTTGAAAGAAAGCAAACTATGCCAATACTTAGCCATATATTGATTGAATGTAAAAAAGGTCTTTTAACCTTTACTTCGACTGATCTGGAGGTTCAGTTAAGCACCGTAGTTAAAACAAACAATGAGACTGGAGACTTTGTTACAACTGCTCCCGGTAGAAAACTATACGAGATTATAAGATCTCTAGACAATAAAGAACTTACTGTATCGATATCTGAAAGTGATATTAAACTAGAGTCTTCTAGTAGCAAGTTTAAGCTTCAGTCGTTGCCACCAAATGAGTTTCCTTTATTTGAAGCTACAGCAGATGAAACAAGCTTCGTTGTCAAGCAGTCAACTCTAAAAACGCTCTTTCATAAAACACATTTCGCTATGGCCCAACAAGATGTTAGGTTCTATCTTAACGGTCTTTTGCTTGAGACTGGCCCAAACGCCTTAACATCAGTGGGAACAGACGGACACAGGCTTGCTAAGTCAATAGCTAGTATTGATAAGTCAAAGCTTGAGGAAACAAGTTTTATTGTTCCTAGAAAAGCCATTCAAGAAGCACAGAGAATTATCGAAGAAGACGGAGAAACCAAAATCACTTTTACTGATAACCAGGCCACCTTTGGTCTAGGCAGTGTTAAGCTAATAACAAAACTAATAGATGGAAGCTTTCCTGATTACGGGAGAGTAATACCAGCAGAAACCTCAATTAATATACTTATTAAAGGGGCTAACATAAAGCCAGCACTCCAAAGGGTTTCTATCTTGGCAAACGAAAAATTTAAAGGCGTTAGAATAGACTTAGATGATAACAAGCTTACGGTTTCATCAGAAAACCCCGAACAAGAAAAAGCAAAAGAAACCATTGACATAGATAGCACAGGTAAAACGTTATCAGTGGGTTTCAATGTCTCATACCTTATAGACGCTATTTCTGCATGTGAAGGAGAGCTTGTAAACATAGGGCTTAATGATGAAAACAGCAGCGCGCTTATCACCGATCCAACGGACCCAGAATCTAAATTTGTAGTAATGCCAATGAGGCTATAAGCCTTGTTACTAAGGTCTCTTATATATAAAAACTACAGAGGGCTTAAAGACGAAGCCACTAAGTTTGAAAGTGTAAACCACATTATAGGCAAAAACGGCGCTGGAAAAACCTCAGTTATTGAAGCAGCAGTTATGCTGCTTAATGGCCGTTCTTTTCAGGGCACAAGCCTAAAAAGGCTTTCAAACAAAGACAAAAACCACTTTAGTCTTGCTGGCAGCGTTAAACACACAAAAACAAACATTGATGAGATAGCACTAACGTTTAATAACGGTAAAAAGACCCACAAGCTAAATGATAAGCGCTTAGGGCAGCAACAAGCCCACAAGACCTTTCCGCTATGCTTAATTGACACAAACGTAATACAAACATCATCAGGACAACCAAGCTACAGGAGAGACCTCCTGGATAGGGCGGTGTTCCACGTGGAACCACAACACGTAACAAGCCACAAGAACCTAAAAAAGTGTCTGTCACAGAGAAACAGGTCAATTATTAGGGGGGAAGACATAAGAACCATCCAATCCTGGGACGAAACACTTGCAGAACTAGGCGAAAAGATTAGCAAAGCAAGAATAACACTAATCAAGGAGGCTCAAGAGAGTGTTTCAATTGTTTCAGAAGAGCTTTTGGGAAAAAGCTTAAGAATAAAGTATAAAAAAGGGTGGGAAGAAGAAAGCTACATAGACAGCCTTAAAAACAACATTAAAAAGGACATAATTATTAAAAGAACATCATCAGGACCACAAAAAGACGATTACGAGCTTACGACACCCAACAACAAAACAAAAGACCATTTTTCCCACGGCCAAAAAAAGCTTGCTTCTATTTCGTTTATAATCGGCATAAATTTAGCTGTTGAAAAGCGCAAAAAACGCAGCTCAATAATCATAATAGATGAAGCAGAGTCCGGACTAGATATTGATTCAACAGAGAAACTTATAAGGATCCTAAAAGGCCTTAAAAATCAACTACTTATAACCTCTTTACCGCATCACAACATTACTAATATGGTTAAGGGAAATATATTAACCGCTTGTCAAAAATAAAGCTTAAATTTTGATATAATTCTAGTGTTTCCAAACCAGAAACATACATAATGCCAAAGACCAAAACAACGAAGAAAACCAAGACAAAAACAAAGAAGAACTACGACTCATCTAATATCAAGGTCCTAAAAGGGTTAGATGCTGTCAGAAAACGCCCGGGCATGTATATTGGCGATACTGACGACGGAACAGGGCTTCACCACATGGTGTTTGAGGTGGTCGACAACTCTGTAGACGAAGCTCTAGCCGGACACTGCACACATATTGATGTAATTATTCATCAGGACGACTCAATAACGGTTAAGGATAACGGTAGGGGCATACCCGTAGACAAGCATAAAGGCGAAAAAAAATCAGCTGCCGAAGTAATTATGACTGTGCTTCATGCTGGCGGAAAGTTTGATGACGATTCATACAAGGTTTCGGGAGGTCTTCATGGCGTAGGTGTTTCTGTTGTTAACGCGCTTTCTGAGTCACTTAATCTGAGAATACATAAAAACGGAAACGTATATCTCCAAGACTACACACACGGTAAACCAAACGGAACACTTAAAAAGGGACCCAAGTCAGATAAAAGCGGAACAACAATCAGCTTTAAACCAAGCCCAAAAACATTTACAAACACCAAATACAGTTTTGATATTCTTGCTAAAAGACTCAGAGAACTGTCGTTCTTGAACTCAGGATTAACGATTAACCTATCAGATGAAAAGTCAGACAAAAGCGAAACGTTTTTCTTTAAGGGTGGAATTAAAGCCTTCGTCTCACATTTAAACAAACTTCAAAAACCAATCCACGAGAGCGTTATATATATTGAAAAGACACTCAAAGACATTAACGTTGAAATAGCAATACAATGGAATGAAGCATATAAAGAAAACATGTACTGTTTTGCTAACACCATAAGACAAAAAGATGGCGGCACCCATTTAGCTGGATATAGAGGCGCCCTAACAAGAACAATAAACTCTTATATTGATAAAGAGTTTAAAAACGAATCAGCAGTTACAGGAGACGACTGTCGAGAAGGGATGACAGCAATTATATCTGTAAAACACCCCGACCCTAAGTTCTCCTCTCAAACAAAAGACAAGCTTGTTTCATCAGAAGTCAAAGGCGTTGTCGAGTCTGTTGTTAACAAGCATCTAAAAGAATTCTTAATGGAAAACCCAGTTGAAGCTAAAATCGTAATTCAAAAAATATTAGACTCAGCGAGAGCAAGAGAGGCAGCACGAAAAGCAAGAGAGATGACCAGAAAGGGCGCTCTCTCAATGACAGGACTACCAGGCAAGCTTGCTGACTGCCAAGAAAAAGAAGCCGCGCTTAGCGAAATATTTCTGGTTGAGGGAGATTCCGCAGGAGGTTCGGCGAAACAGGGCAGAGATAGAAAAACGCAAGCTATTCTTCCTCTTAAAGGAAAAATTCTAAATGTTCAAAAAGCAAAAAAAGACAAGATATTCTCTTCAACAGAAATCGCAACACTGATAACCGCCCTCGGGTGTGGAATTGATGACGAGTTTGATATTGAAAAGCTTCGATACCACAAGGTTATTATAATGACAGATGCTGACGTAGACGGATCACACATAAGAACACTGTTGTTAACATTCTTTTTTAATGAACTCAAAGAACTGGTTAAAAACGGTAATATTTATATTGCTCAACCACCACTGTATAAGTTAAAGAGAGGTAAAAAAGAGGAGTATGTCAACAGCGATGATGAGCTTAATCGTTTAATTATTAACAACGCTATCAGCGATACTAGCGTGTGCCAACCTAAAAAGAAAAAAGGCTTAGAGGGCGACGGTTTGTTTAATATAATTAATGATTATATTGCTGCAACGTCACTTATTTCTAGGCTTTCAAAACAAATAGGAAGCATCACAGCCGTTGCTTTATCGAAACATAAGCAAATCACCAAAACAGAAATTAACAACAAAAAGAAACTAGAGCTGTGGACGAAAGGCCTACAAAGAACAGCAAACAAAATAGCGAAAGAAGAGGGCACAAAAACAAACATTAAACTAGCAAAGGACGAAGACGGCTTTTCTTATCTTGAAATTGCTGAGGGGCTTAATGGTTCATTGCCCTCTG
>ENA-UPTF01000040-UPTF01000040.1-marine-metagenome-genome-assembly--contig:-NODE-40-length-85152-cov-4.609580_pt1 | contig 85152 bp, 82 predicted proteins | sample MGYA00238166_ERZ767019 | MGnify/ENA primary metagenome ERZ767019 (study PRJEB28930, sample SAMN06266391) | marine metagenome | isolation source: Sea water from 250 m depth | place: Atlantic Ocean | study... | reverse complement strand
GAGATCGATGAATCTGACATGGGACTTTACCAGTATGTGAGAGAATTCTTCTCAGATTGGTTCATACAACATGACCGCCCCGAACACGCGGAAATGAGGATGGTAGTACACGGTTATTTCAACCCTAAAGCAATGGAACAGTGGCGTCCCATGGTACAAAACGCTGTTCAATCCCTGTTAGACGAGGCCGAAGAAAGAGGAAGCATGGACGCCATGAAAGACTTTGCAGTCCCACTTCCTTTACTAGTAATCGCCCAGATGATGGGTATGCCAAATCAAGACAGGTCTTTTATCCGAGAATTAGCCGAAAAACTTCTATTCCTTGGAAGAGGCGAGTTAGACCGTATGCAACCTCTCGCCGATGGAATTAAAGGGCTGCTCGACTACCTTTCTCCAATTGTCGATGAACGAGTCAAAAACCCTGGTGACGACTTGCTATCAGTACTGGCTATCGGTGAAAAAAAGGGGATTTATAATCGACAAGAGGTGTTGGCCAACGCAATTCTGTTGCTACTAGCCGGTCACGAAACTACAATTAATTTAATTTGTAACGGGACATTAGCATTGATTCAACATCCTGACCAACTAAAAGCTTTTCAGGAGGATCCCGTTGGTCGGGCGGTTCGGGCGACTGAAGAATGCTTAAGATTTGATGCTCCAGTGAGATCTATACAGCGTATAGCTTCGGAAGATATAGAACTAAACGGTAAGACTATTCGAAAAGATGAACGGCTCCGATGGTTCATTTCCTCAGCCAATAGAGATCCAGATGTCTTCACCGATCCTGAAACCTTCGATATCAGCCGTCATCCCAACCCGCATGTTGCTTTCGGTTCTGGTATTCACCATTGCCTGGGAGCCACTCTAGCAAGATTAGAAGGACAAGAAGCTCTGAAAATGCTAGTCGAAAGGTTTTCCAACTTGGACCTGACTGTCCCGGTAGAAAATCTATCATATCAACCCAGCATCACATTCAGATCTCTGAAATCTCTCCCAATTGCATGGAGCAAATAAGCGGGGAACGTTACATTTAGGGTGCACCTATTAGATGGAGATACAATGCCAAGAAAACTGAAAGTAACCGTTGATACTAATGTTTGTGTGGGCAATGCAATGTGCGAACACTACGCTTCCAATACATTTGCTCTGAACGATGACCGCCAATCGATGGTCACTAACGAAGAAGGCAACAGAGAAAGTGAAATATTGGAAGCCGCTGAAAATTGTCCCGTCAGTGCTATCACAGTGATAGACGCCGAAAATGGAGAGACTTTATTCCCGTAATATTCTCCGTACGGAAAAATACTTAAATTAAGGGAATTACCTTTAAAATCCTTCCATTCTATTGGGAGGATTTTCTGATTCCGATAATTGACAATCAATCACATCAAGAATACACCCAAACGGTAACATAACCGGATGTACATTTACCATCATTTTCCATTGACGGTAGCTACCCTCTATGCTAGCCTCTTATGAGCAATTTTAACTTCTGATTAAAGATACTAGACTTTTTAAGGTTTCTATAGATTTTATGGTAGAAATTCAAGCAGAAACTAGGCCTCAATGGTTATCTTTAGGCCAGGCTAGTCAGTTCCTGCACGTAAATGAGGCAACGCTCCGCCAATGGGCGGATAACGGTATTCTACGCGTATACAGGACCCCCGGCGGTCATAGGCGCTTCCTTCATGAAGATATATTAAACCTCACTAACCAAACTGGTACCACTACAACATTAGAATCCAAAGACAAGTTGGAAGGCTCAGCTCTTCGTCGTATTAGGAAGAAGCTGGGTAATGAAGACGTGACTCGTCAATCGTGGTACCAGTCTGTCGAAGAAGAAGGGAGAGATAGAATGCGGCTATTTGGCCGGCATTTGTTATCTGTACTCCTACAAGAATCGACTCCTCGTAGACGTAGGCAAGAAGCTTCAGCTGAGGCGTTAATTCTTGGTCGTGAATATGGTTCCGAAATGGCTGACCGTGAAGTCACATTGAAGGACACTGTTGAGGCGCTTATCTTTTTTCGAACTATAGTGATTGATACCGTTGGCACCAGAGATAAAAACAGGGTACTTGAACTCGCAGATCAGGTGTTGCTTGGTATAGTCGAGTCTCATGGGAAACGAACGATTAATATTTAACAATCTTGTCTAAATGGACGCCTGGCAAGGGAGAATACAACTATGGATCAAATAGACCGAAAACTATTGAACGCAATTCAAAGTGGGTTTCCCCTCACAGAGGAACCCTACAAAGAATTGGGTAATGATTTAGAAATAACAGAAACCGAAGTGATGGAACGGCTCGGAGAGCTTAAAGCCCAGAATGTCGTGCGGCAAATTAGTGCTATATTTGACACTCGGCGTCTGGGGTATAAGACAACCCTGGTGGCATTTGCCTATAAACCCGAACAACTTAATCCAGGTGCTTTGTTCATCAACAGACATCCTGGAGTGAGTCACAACTACGCTCGGGAAGGTTCATATTACAATTTATGGTTCACTTTAGCTGTACCGGGGGACGGGGATCTTGAACAAACTATCAAATGGATGGCTGAAGAAACCAATGCAGTAAGTTACCGAATCATGCCAACTATCCGGTTCTTCAAAATCGGCGTTAACTTCGATATGGTGAAACAAAAAAGTGACGCCCACAACTATAATCCAGATGGCGGTAATCCGGATGGCGGTAACACCGGTTCTCCTACCCCTGCTTGGAACCAGGCGGTGGAATTATCGGAGTTTGACAAATCAATTATTAGGGAATTACAGGAAGACCTACCCCTAGAATCGAAGCCTTTTAACCCAATAGCAGAAAGGCTTGGTACTACTACCTCCGAACTTTTTCAATTAGCAAGCGAATTTCAGGAACGTAAATTGATGCGTCGTTACAGTGCAGTGCTGCACCATCGTCGTTCCGGGTTTCGCTCCAACGCCATGATCGTTTGGAAAGTTCCACCAGAGCGCTCAGAAGAAGTAGGCATGATCATGGCCGAAAATTCAGCTGTAACTCATTGTTATGAGCGACCTACCTTCCCAGATTGGCCTTATACTCATTTTACTATGGTGCATGCAACTACTGAGGAAGGCTGTGAAGTTATAGCTGAAGAAATCAGTAAATCCACCGGAATTACTGAAAACCAGCTGCTTTATAGTACGCGTGAATATAAAAAAACTCGAGTGAGATATTTTGTCGAAGATTATGAAGAGTTTTGGGAAACCGAAACGGCTTCGGCAGTAACACAATCTGATTAAGGAAACTGATATGGCGGACTACTACCCAACATATTTGAATCTGGCCGGAAAAAAATGCGTCATAATAGGCGGCGGGACCATAGCCCAAGGGAAAATAGCAGGTTTTAGAGATGCCGGAGCCACTATCACTTTGATTAGTCCTGATGCGACCCCTGGGATCCGCAAAGCAGCTAACGAAGGATACATCCAGTGGTTCGAGCGTAAATACGAGCAGGGAGACCTAAAAGGTGCTTTCATCGCCGTAGCAGCCACCAACGTATGGCATATTAATAGAGAAATATTTGATGAAGCCGAAAGACTGGGTGTCCTGTTAAACGTCGTCGATGACCCAGATCTATGTACATTTATCGCTCCGTCACTGGTAAAACGTGATCCCGTCACCTTAGCAATCTCGACCGGCGGGGCAAGCCCTGCGCTAGCCCGGAAATTAAGGGAGACTTTATCGGATCATCCTGCGTTGGAGTGGGCGGATCTCGCCAATGTGCTATCAAAGACACGTCAGGAAATAAAGGAACTACGGTTAGTAATAGATCCCAATCGGTGGCAATGCTGTATCACGAAAGACCTCTTAAAGCTCTCCCAGGAAGGCCGTGATCCAGAAGCCCAACAAATACTCCTGGGCCAACTTACTAACAATCAAACCAACGGATTGTGCCCTAATTTAGATCGTTGCGAACCCGGCGGATGTAGCACTAGCTTGGCACTAAAATCCAAGGAGAACGCTCTTTGAATCTCCTTGCCGTAGGATTAAATCACCGAACTGCTCCCTTAGATTTGCGAGAGAAATTAACTGTTGATAATGAACAGTTAGCCTCCTCGTTAAATCAGTTATCAGGGTCGGTTCAGCAGAACATTATAATATCGACCTGCAATCGTTTGGAAATCTACTCATATAGCGGCGATCAAGACCAGTCATATGAGAGGATAGTTGATTTTCTTAGATCTAAGTCGGACCTAAAGCAAACGGATCTCAACAACCACCTTTATCGCTTGCAAGGAAAGGACTGCGCTGAACATTTATTTCGAGTTTCAGCTGGTTTAGATTCCATGATTATTGGTGAACGCCAAGTACTTGGACAGGTCAGGAATGCTTTTAGCGTTGCCACATCAGAAGGCTATTCAAAAGGACCTTTATCTAGGCTATTTCACCAGGCCTTAAGAGTAGGAAGACGGGTACACCGAGAGACAGAAATCAGTAAACATCCCAGATCTGTAAGTCAAGCCGCAGTTGAGTTAGCCCGGGGAATTTGGGGCGATTTATCCAAGAGTAAAATATTGGTCATAGGGGCAGGAGACGCAGGGCAACTGGTGGCGAAAGCACTCTACGACGCAGGAGTCAGAAGAGCAACCGTTACTAACCGAACTCAATGGAGAGCTGATCAACTTGCCCAAGAACTGGGAGGAGTTACTGCTCCATTTGAAGAACTCCCAAATCAGGTTTCTGAAGCTGATGTAATAATCAGCTCGAGTGGATCACCCGGTTATCTGTTAGATAAAGTTATGGTTGGTAACGCTGTCAAAAACCGGATTAATCGACCGCTTCTCATAGTTGATATAGCAGTCCCAAGAGACGCCGATCCAACCATCGAAGAACTGGCAGGAGTGAATCTTTACGATATAGATTCCCTTCAATCAATATGTGAGACAGACGAACTAACTTTGGAACAATCCATACATACTGCGAATTCAATAGTAGTTGAAGAGACTAACCGCTTTTCTGCCTGGTGGGACCAACTCGATGCATTGCCCATAATTACAAATATCCGTCAGAACGCAGATCAAATTCGAAGGGAAGAAATATCAAAAACCTTGGGTTATATAGCTAAAGGGTATACAGAATCAGAAAAAGAGCAACTAGCGTACCGACTAGATGCACTTACATCAGCCATAATAAAAAAACTCTTGCATCAACCCACCACCTACCTTAGAGACCTAAAAGATCCATCAGAACTCGAATCCGTGAAGAAGATGTTCAATCTAGAGGAACCACCTCATACCAACACGAATTACAGAACTAAACACGTACTCGGTGAAGATCAAGATCACCATGACTAATACAGAATTTAACGTTGGGACTAGAGGGAGTTCCCTCGCATTGCGACAAACCGATCTCGTAGTGGCTCGACTTAAATCATATTTTCCTGAATTAACTTTTCATACAGTTATAATACGGACTCAAGGAGATGCCAACCCCACTGCACCTTTAACTGGACTGGGGCAAGGCGTTTTTGTCAAAGAGATTGAACAACAATTACTCTCCCAGGACTTGGATATGGCAGTTCATAGCCTGAAGGATCTACCCACATTGCTACCCGAAGGGTTAGCTATCGGAGCCATATTAGACAGGGCAGATCCTCGAGATGTATTGGTGAATCGCTGGAACTGTAAATTTAATGATCTACCTAAAGGTGCAAGAATAGGTACCAGCAGCCCACGTAGGGTTGCCCAGATCAAGGAATCTAATCCATTGTTAAATGTCCTACCTATCAGAGGGAATGTGGAAACCCGCCTCACTAAATCCAATAGTGATGACTACGATGGCGTTGTTTTAGCGGCCGCGGGTATCCAACGTTTAGGCCTCGAAGATCAAATATCTGAACATCTACCTCTAAAGACTTTTGTTCCACCTCCAGGACAAGGAGTATTAGCAGTAGAAATTCGAAACGACGATACCACAATGAGCGATATCTTATCCCGCATCAATGAACCGTTGATCTCCGCTGCCACTGTAGCTGAGCGGTTGTTTCTAGAACTCCTGGGCGGTGGTTGCCAATTACCAGTAGGTGCATATGCCGAGTCATCGGGTGATAATTTGGACCTAGATGTGTTTCTAGCAACCGCCGAGGGGGATGCCATTTTTCGAGGAACCGAATCCGGCCCTAAAACTAAGCCCGAAGATTTAGCTCATTCGGCATACTTGAAATTATTAGACCAGGCTGATACTAAATTGGTCAATGCGTTGGCTATCCCAGATAGATAGTTAATCCCAGAATAGAGTAGGACTGCTTAAGTTTTCAGTTATCCTTGTGATAAGAAATTCAAAAATAAATGGAACAATATTGTGCTAGGTAAAGTTTTTCTAGTAGGAGCCGGACCAGGTGATCCTGGCCTCATTACCGTTAAAGGACTTCGCTGCCTTAAATCAGCTGACGCAATAGTCTATGACCGGCTAATGGATCCCTCGTTACTAGAGCTAGCACCAGAGTCCGCCGAATGTATATTTGTAGGTAAAGAACGAGGGCGACAAGCCCTAACCCAAGACCAGATTAACCAACTATTGGTTTCTAAAGCACAAGAAGGGAAGTCAGTCGTACGATTGAAGGGAGGAGATCCATTCGTCTTTGGTAGGGGTGCCGAAGAAGCTATCTACCTATCCCAGAACGATATTTCTTTTGAGATAGTTCCTGGTATTACTTCGGCGATAGCCGCAGCGGCCTACGCAGGAATTCCTGTAACCCACCGGGGCCTATCAACCTTGTTCACTGTTGTTAGCGGAAGCGAAGACCCTTCCAAACCCGAATCCACCGTGCCTTGGGACGTGCTAGCACGTACAGGCGGCACCTTGGTCATACTAATGGGTTGGACTTCATTGAATTCAATATTAGAGACTCTCAAAGATGAGGGCATGCCCACTGATACCCCGGTAGAATTAATTCAATGGGGAACTTGGACGAAACAGAAAACAGTTTCCGGTAACCTCTCTAACATAATGGATAAGGGGAAAAGTGCTGGTCTAAGTGCACCAGTTATAGCAGTAGTAGGCTCGGTCGCTTCTCTCAAGAGACAAATTGAATGGTTTAACCCTAACAATATTGACGGTAAAAGAGTTCTAATTACCCGATCTCGGACTCAAGTTTCCAGGTTGAAAAAACAGTTGGAAGAAATAGGAGCTGAACCAATAGAACTTCCTTCAATTGAAATCGCTCCGCTCGAGGACTATACCGACTTAGACCAAGCCTTATCTGAAGGAGTCCATCTGGCCACAAGATGGGTAATATTTTCCAGTACCAACGCCGTTGAATCGGTATTTGCCCGACTGGACGTCCTAGGTTTAGATTCCCGCGTTTTTTCAAACGCAAAGGTTGCAGCTATCGGACCCGCTACAGCTCTTGAATTAGATCGACGCGGGATCAAACCCGATTTTATACCAAGCTCTTCGCCGTCCGAAACTGTTTTGAACGAATTATCAAACTACAACTGGAAAGACATGTCCGTACTGTTACCTGTCTCAAACATAGGCCGAGAGGTACTATCGGAAGGACTTAATAAACTGGGAGCTAAAGTCACTAGAATTACTGCCTACCGTACCGTAACCCCCGAAGGAATCTCCGATAAAGCCAAACAATTAATTAGGGACGGTATAGACGTCGTAACTTTCACGAGTTCTTCGACGGTAAGAAATCTAATGACTTTACTAGGCGAAGACAGTACACAACTATCCTCTAGTCTGATAGCATGCATCGGTCCTATAACAGCTAAAACAGCTGTAGACATGGGGCTTCGAGTCGATTTAATAGCCGAATATGCGACTGTTGAGAGTCTGGTAGAATCGTTAGAGAAATACTGGAAGACACAAGCGAACTCTCTGTATAACTCTTAATCACATAATACAGGCTACACCTGCTGGAGCAAGCTTTTTTCACAAGCGAGGATTTATGGTCAGTTTCCCAGAAATGCGCCTCAGAAGGATTAGAGAACTCGAATCTATTAGAAGACTTACTCGAGAAACTATCTTGTCTTCTTCAAATTTTATCTATCCCCTCTTCGTTTCTCATGGAACGGGCATCAAAGAACCTATTGAGCCAATGCCTGGTTGTTATCACATTTCCCTAGATCTTTTAGCTGAAGAGGTTGGTGAGATTGCTAATTTAGGTATCCCCGGTGTTCTCCTATTCGGTCTGCCGGCTGAAAAGGACTCAACTGGTACTGGAGCCTATGATCCCGAAGGTATAATTCAAGAGGCTATAAAAGTTATCAAAAAAGCCGCACCTGATCTGCTAGTCGTTACAGACGTGTGTTTGTGTGAATACACGGACCATGGACACTGCGGTGTTATAGCAAACGGCACTGTTGATAATGATCAAACGCTAGAATTGCTGGCCCGTAGCGCATTATCACATGTCGAAGCAGGAGCTGATTTGGTAGCACCATCAGCCATGATGGATGGGCAAGTACGAGCCATCAGATCTACTTTGGACGATGCGGGACTATCTACCGTACCGATAATGGGCTATGCAGCCAAATACGCTTCAGCATTCTATGGGCCCTTTAGAGTCGCTGCGGACTCCACTCCTCAATTCGGTGACAGACGTAGTTACCAGATGGACCCTGCTAATAGCCGCATGGCTATGCGAGAAATAGAAACCGACATTGCAGAAGGGGCAGACATAGTTATGGTCAAACCGGCTCTGGCTTACCTAGATGTTATTAGGCAAGCCAGGGATAAATTTGACTATCCATTGGCTGCTTACAACGTAAGCGGAGAATTTTCTCTAGTCAAAGCAGCAGCCCAGCAGGGATGGGTAGATGAAAGGGCCATTACAATGGAACTTCTTACTGCCATCCGGAGAGCCGGGGCAGATATAATTATTTCCTACCATGCCAAGGAGGTCGCCAGTTGGCTTCAGGGCCAAGAATAGCCACTTATGAATCATTCGAAATCGGAACATCTTTTCATAGAAGCCCAGAAATATATTCCAGGTGGAGTAAATAGTCCCGTCCGTTCTTTTAGGGCTGTCGGCGGTACTCCGCCGTTCATAGCCCGCGGCCAAGGGAGCCATGTTTGGGATATCGATGGAAACGAATATATAGATTTCCTTGGATCGTGGGGACCATTGATTTTAGGACATGCAAACACCAACGTCGTTGAGGCTTTAAAAAAGGCCTCAGAAGATGGAACCAGCTTTGGAGCGCCTGTCGAGTTAGAAGTCGAACTCGCTAGAATGATTTGCCAAGCCATGCCCTCTATCGAAAAAGTGAGGTTGGTGAATTCAGGCACCGAAGCATGTATGAGCGCTTTACGTCTTTCCAGAGCGTTTACAGGTCGGTCTAAGATAATTAAATTCGCCGGATGTTACCACGGCCATGCAGACGGACTTCTCGTAAAAGCCGGATCGGGAGCAATGACCCACGGCATACCGACCAGCGCCGGTGTCCCGGAGTCATATGCACAGGAGACTTTAGTAGCAGACTATAACGACATCAACTCGGTGGCTGCCCATTTCGCGAATCAGCCTGGAGGTATCGCCGCGATAATCGTTGAACCAATAGCAGGAAACATGGGAGTTGTTCCTCCGGCCGAAGGCTTCCTAGAAGCCTTGCGAGATATTACTACTGATAACGGATCTCTCCTAATTTTTGATGAAGTGATTACGGGATTCAGGGTAGCACCCGGAGGTGCACAAGAAAGATTCTCAATCAAACCCGATATAACTTGCCTTGGGAAAGTTATCGGTGGCGGATTACCCGTCGGTGCCTATGGTGGGAAATCGGAGATTATGGAAATGGTTGCCCCGTTGGGGCCAATGTATCAAGCTGGAACTCTATCCGGAAATCCCTTGGCTGTAACGGCTGGAGTAGCCACACTAAAAGAATTGCAAAAGGCGGATATCTATCAAGAACTGGAAAGCAAAAGCAACCGTCTGGTCACTGGATTGACCCAAGCGTTCAAAGTAGCCAAAATACCCTCCAGCATTAATAGAGTAGGATCCATGTTAACTGGTTTCTTTTCTGAAGGGCCAGTCAATTCTTTAGATACAGTCGAAAAAGCCAACTCAGAACTTTACGGACGTTATTTCCACGCGTTACTTGAAGAAGGGGTTTATATTGCTCCCTCCCAATTTGAAGCGGGTTTCGTATCGGTTTCCCATACAGATGAGGATATCGACCGAACCATAGACAAAGTCACAAACGCTCTCAATAAAATATCTTAAGATTCTTTAGGTCAAAACTAAACTAAGATGGGCGGGTTATACCCGCCCATCTTAGTTTAACGACTTACCTCTGTTGATATTGGTTAAGCGCCGTACCTAGCTGCGGCGTTAGGATCACTGTATTCTACGCCTTTAGTTGCCCAGAAAGCAGTAGCAATCGTATCAACAGTTGCCACTAGCTCTTCACAGGCAGCCATATCTACATTCTGCTTACAACGACCCGCTAATTTTAGGGCTTGATTAAAACTACCATGCAGATCAAATCCATCTGGCAGGTTAGGCCAAGCATAATCAGCCCACAGTATACGTAACTCATTCTTACATACTTCCGCATGCTCTTCTTTCACTGTTACATATCGGCCAAAAGTATTGGCGAAAGCTTGATGAGCAGACATATCAGCGCCAGGGGCTGGATGTTCCAGATTTTGGATCCTTAAGACCATCTTTTGAACAGTCTGTGCAGCAATTTTCGCACTCACGGGATCATATATTCCACAGGGTATATCACAATGTGCCTCGACCGTCGGTATCTTTAGCCATGCGAACGGATTAAACATTCCTTCCCCTTCTCCTAAATTCCAATTTGAACGGCCCCAGATTACAAGAAAAAAGAATATGGTGCAAGTCTTTATAACAGTTAACTTGTAACACCCTGTACCTAACATTATAATAATGGCCGCTTAAACCGCTTAGGAATGAACCAAATAGGAGGGGACCTTGGCAACAATCAAAACACAACAAGATCCCAAACATCGTAGTAGGGAGATTACTGACGGCCCTGATCGAGCGCCGGCGAGAGCGATGTTGTTAGCTATGGGCTTGACTCAAGAAGACCTAGAAAAACCATTCGTATCGTTAGCCAATCTAGCCAGTGATGTCACACCATGCAACGTTCATCTTGACAGGCTCACTAATGCTGCTAAAGAGGGTGTTCGGGAAGCCGGAGGTATACCATTTGAATTCGGGACCATAACCGTAAGCGACGGAATTTCCATGGGAACCGAAGGGATGAAAGCCTCCTTGGTTAGTAGAGAAGTGATAGCTGACTCAATAGAAGTCGTTACCTTCGGGGAAAGAATGGACGGCCTTATAACCGTGGCTGGATGTGACAAGAATATGCCAGGGTGCATGATGGCCATAGCAAGGCTTAACATTCCATCTATATTCATCTACGGTGGAACTATCATGCCAGGACAGTTCCAGGGAAGAGATGTAAACATACAAGACGTCTTTGAAGCCGTAGGTGCTTACGCAAAAGGAAATATGACTTTAGACGAACTTACGGAGCTGGAATGCAATGCCTGTCCTGGGGAAGGATCTTGTGCAGGGCTTTTCACCGCTAACACCATGTCAACAGCTATAGAAGTTATGGGATTGTCTTTACCGGGTGATGCATCTATACCGGCTATTGATCCCCGCAAAAACGACCGGGCTAAAGAATCTGGAAGAACTCTTATGCGTCTTCTTAGCGAAGGAATCCGCCCCCGAGATATTTTAACCAAGCATGCTTTTGAAAACGCCATTACTGTGGTAGTAGCCATGGGAGGGTCCACCAATGCGGTATTGCACCTTATGGCCATAGCCCGAGAAGCCGGTGTTAATTTACAGCTTGAAGATTTCGACCGGATTAGTCGGAGTACCCCTTATATTACAGATATGAAGCCTGGGGGACGCTACGTAATGGCTGATCTAGATCGCTACGGTGGAATATCATTAGTCTTAAAGCGATTATTGAACGCCGGACTGCTCCACGGCGATGCAATGACCATTACAGGTAAGAGTCTTGCCGAAAACGTATCCAGTATTAATACTGTGGACGACCAGCCCATAGTCTATAATACTGATGCTCCCCGGAGTCCCACCGGAGGATTAGCAATACTGAAGGGCAATCTTGCTCCCGATGGAGCTGTTATCAAAGTAGCAGGTCATCAAGAGAAAATTTATGAAGGTCCAGCCCGTGTATTCGATCAAGAGGAAGAAGCCTTTCAAGCAATCCAACGTAACGAGATAGTCGCCGGCGACATAGTAGTCATCCGATATGAGGGACCCAAAGGCGGGCCGGGTATGAGAGAGATGTTGGCAGTCACTGGGGCCTTAATCGGCCAAGGGCTTGGGGATGATGTTGCATTGATTACTGACGGAAGATTTTCCGGAGCTTCCCACGGACCCATGGTAGGACACGTCGCTCCTGAAGCCGCGGTAGGAGGACCTATAGGACTATTGCAAGAAGGCGATCTTATCACACTCGATATTCCAGCCCGTCAATTAAACGTTAAATTAACCGAAGAACAATTTAGTGACCGTCGCAGTGCATGGAAACCTATTGAAGCCCAATACACAAGTGGAGTATTCGCCAAATACGCTAAACTAGTTTCGTCGGCCTCTGACGGGGCGGTCACAGGATAACTGTATAATACATTTTAGTTGGTACAGAATCGATATCTATTATGACCATTTAGGCATAAAATAGTACGACTGGTTCTTCACAAAAACAGATTTACCAATTGCTTAATATCAAAGTTTAATAACATTTACGGAGTTTGAATGGACTACGGAGCAGAAGCGATAATCCGACACAGAGCAAGTAGAGGCAAGGTCAGTATAGCCTCTAAGATGAAAGTTGAAACAGCCGAAGAATTATCAATCGCGTACACTCCTGGCGTAGCAGCTGTAAGTATGGCCATCGCTAATGATAAATCTGAATCATTCGCCTTGACGAACCGAGCTAATAATGTTGCGGTAGTGACCGACGGATCCGCAGTGTTGGGGCTTGGCAACGTCGGGCCAGAAGCAGCTATGGCTGTTATGGAAGGAAAATCTATCCTGTTTAAAGGACTAGCGGATATCGATGCCTTCCCAATTTGTTTAGCAACACAGGATAGCGCATCTATCATAGAAACTGTAAAGAATATCGCCCCTACATTCGGGGGTATTAACCTGGAAGACATAGCCGCTCCCCGTTGTTTTGAAATAGAAGCAGCATTACAAAATATAGGGATCCCTGTTTTTCACGATGATCAACATGGAACAGCTATAGTAGTCCTAGCTTCAGTCATAAACGCGTTGTTAGTAGTTAACAAGAAAATTAATGACGTCAAAATAGTTTTTGCAGGTGCTGGGGCAGGTGGCATCGCCTCCGCCAAATTGTTAAATAAATATGGAGCGAAAAATACTGTCCTTGTCGATAGCCAAGGGATTATCCACAAAGGAAGATCTGATTTATCTGAAATCAAGCAAGAGATGCTAGATATCACCAACCCTGACAGCCATACGGGTGATCTCGCAGAAGCTCTTACTGGAGCAGACATTTTCATCGGACTCTCTGTAGGAGATACAGTTACTCAAAGAATGGTCCAATCAATGGCTAAAGATGCCATCGTGTTAGCCGCAGCCAATCCTACACCTGAAATCATGCCAGACCTTGCCCGAGAAGCCGGCGCAGCCGTCGTTGGGACCGGTCGAAGCGACTTCGCTAATCAAATTAATAATAGTCTCGCCTTCCCCGGAGTATTTAGAGGCGCCCTAGATGTTAGGGCACCTAGGATTACAGATGGGATGAAAATTAGTGCAGCAGAAGCACTGGCAGGTCTCGTAGCTGAACCGACCGCGGAAAGAATCATTCCATGGTCACTAGATCCGGTGGTCGTTCCAGCTGTTTCCCGAGCTGTCGCCGAAAAATGGCAGACCGACAACAATAGCTAATCCCTATTACCTATCATTTATTGGTTTTCCATCCTGTTAAGTGGGGCTACGAATCTCATAATTAACGGGTAGTACTCATTGTCTAAATTGCACCTGTTCGATGGTGCGATTATTGAACCACTAACGTGCCTAATTAGTTGAGCCCAAACGGAGAAACAAATGAGTTCAGCACAAGTAGAATTCAAGCAACAATCTAGCCTGGGTATTATTACCCTTAATCGCCCCGAATCTCGTAACGCATTAACCCCTCAAATGATTCAAGACCTCGGACAATCTATTCAAAAATGCCAACGGAACGATATTAGAGCTGTTCTAATCACTGGGGTAGGTAATGCTTTCTGTTCAGGAGCTGATGTAAAGCATTTTGCTGATAATCTGGAGATGAACGGGCCTAATGGTTTGGCAGAATATTTGAATAAACTTGCTGAAACCCTGCACAAAGATGTCATATTACAGCTGCGACTTTTGAATAAACCCGTTATTGCTGCTATCAACGGAGTCGCCGCCGGAGCTGGATTCAGTCTCACGCTTTCTTGCGATCTAAGGATAGCCTCGAGCGAAGCCAAATTTATCATGGCATACGCTGGGATCGGTTGCACTGCCGATGGGGGATCTACCTATTTTTTGCCCAGACTAGTGGGACTTGGGCGGGCTATGGAGATATACCTTGCCAGCCAACCTATAGGTGCCGAATATGCACGCGAACTCGGATTAGTGAATCAAGTGTTCCCTTCCGGGAATTTCGCACAACATTCTTTGGAAATCGCAATCCGATTATCCGAAGGACCAACCCAGGCGTATGGAAAAGTCAAACAATTATTCGATAATTCCTGGGATTCCACCTTGGCTATGCAATTAGATTCAGAGACTACTGCTATCTCCGACATTGGCTTAACTCATGACTTCCAAGATGGCATCAAAGCTTTTAGGGATAAGCGGCAGGCCTGGTTCCAAGGAAACTAAACAAATCCGGGCCAATACACGAAACCCACTAAAATGCCTAAAACCAGTAGCTAGAATTGTAGATTAACATAAGGGGGTTACCAGTAAAATAGTGATGCCTCGTGTTTTGCTTATCTAACCTATTGAAACCACGAGATAAACGGGGCTAGTCTCCCATAGGGAGCATGGGTAGGGAGGAGAATATGATAAAAGTCTGGACTATTTTCGGGATACTCCTAGCAACAATGCTAATAGGAATCGCGTGCTTTGGAGGAGACGAAACCGCGGCCCTCGATAAAGATCAATTGTCTTTAGTATCTGAAGACCCAACTGGCAGGATAGGACCTCCAGGACCTCCAGGACCTCAAGGACCTCCAGGACCTCCAGGTAAAATCGGGCCTCTCGGGGCAACCGGACCGATTGGTCCCAAAGGAGAACAGGGCTCGGCCGGAACAGTTGGCCCTCTAGGACCTGCAGGAGCAACCGGAGTTGCAGGACCATCGTCGGAACTCGTAATAGGAGGACAAAGCTGCGGAGCAGGACAGTCAGTCACTGGCTTCGATGACGTCGGTAATTTAATATGCAGCGGTGGTGAAAGTCTAACCTGCGGATCTTTGCTAAGGGAAGCCTACCTGCAAGGATGTGACCTGAGTGGATCTGACTTACGAGATATCGACCTGAGAGAAGCTATCATGACACGGGTAGACCTAAGTAGGGCAGACCTAGAAGAGGCTGACCTAGTAGGCGCAACTTTAACGGACGCCAATCTGCGGAGATCCGATCTCAATCACGCAGTCTTTAGGGATACGAAATTGAGTGGGGCAGACTTGAGTGATGCTGGTGGAATCGACGTAGATATGTCCAACGCAGATATGTCCCACGCAGATTTGACAGACACCGTATTCAGGGATAGCAATTTTGATGAAGTTAATTTAAGCTTCGCCGATCTGACAGGGTCACGTTTTGACAATACGGATATGGTAGATGCCAAATTAAGGTTCTCTGATTTTACCAACGCCAATCTCGAAGGATCAAACCTGAATAGGGCCAAAATAAATGGAGTTATATGGGACAACACGATTTGTCCCTCCGGCGATAACAGCGACAATGTTGGTAATACTTGTTCGGGATATTTGAGATAAATAAACAAATCCAAGCTTGAAAAATAAAAGAGCCTTCCAATAGGAAGGCTCTTTTACTTTAGAAAAACCAGAGTTACTCCATCACTGGAATTCTCCGGATCTGGCGTGGCTAACTTAACCAAAGGATGATCAGACAGATATTCTCGAACAGCGGTTCTTAGAGTACCTGTACCCTTACCATGTATGATACGCAGCTCATCCACATCTTGCGCCACACCGTGACGCAGCAATTCTTCGATCTTATCCAGCGCCCCATGAACCCGTTGGCCTCTAAGATCTATCTCAGGATCAAACGATATTTTTGGTAGATTATTTCTTGGTACCGTGGCTTCATACGCTCTCCCAGAATTATCAGATTGTCTAGTCATTTGCAGACCACTGTTTTCAGATCGCCCAACCGGAGCCAATCCTTCCAACTGATAAATAGGGATCTTCGCTCTCATGGTTCCCAAAGAAACTTCAATATGATCATCTTCTCCAGATGGATTGATCACGACAACTGGGCGAGGAATACCTCTGATGTAGACTCTGTCTCCACTAACTAAATCCCTTTGCCACCCGGTCCGAGATAACGAAATCGGGTCCCATTCCGGAGAATTAATAGATCTCCGGACTTCATTTAATTCTAGTCTCGCTTCATCAATAGAAAGGTCATTACCACCAAGTCCCTTATCTAATTCAACATCCGGATTACCGAGGCTAGATATAGTTGGTTGTTGTATAAAACGTTCGACTCTTCGTAACCTATTTAAGAGCTCAGCAGTTTGCTGTTGTAATTCGTTTCTTGCTTCCTCTACTAAGTCCTCTTTTATGGTTTCCAAATTAGCCAAATTGTGCTCCACCTCCTCCCGTTGCTTCACTGCATCAGCTAAATTCTCTTCCGCCTCTATATTTAACCTGTTGAGAATTTCACGTTCTTTCTGCAAATCTTGTATCAGTTCTTCAGCAACTAGTTGAGATGGCGCCATCAATGATCGCGCTTGGTCTACAACTTGAGATGCAAGCCCAAGACGTGTGGCTATGGTCATCGCATAGCTCCTACCGGGTAACCCCATAGTAATCCTATAGGTCGGGGCCAATGTGACGGGATCAAGATCTACACTGGCGTTCATCATCCCACCGTGTTCTTGAGCATAAGCAGCAACTACTCGATGATGGGTAGTGGCTATAGTTAAGGCTCCCATATCTTGGAAATGACTCAAAATGGCTTCGCTCAAGGCTGATCCTTCTTCCGGATCGGTACTAGTCCCTAATTCGTCGATCAGCACTAAGGATTTCATGGTTACTCGTTCCATGATCCACTTAAGGTTACTGATATGGGAACTAAAGGTAGAAAGGGATTCTTCTATGCTTTGCTGATCACCTATATCTACGTATATACCATCCAAAATTGGGAATATAGCCTCTTGGGCCGGAACGTGTAGGCCGGCATGGGCCATGAGAGCGAATAGTCCTACCGTCTTAAGAGCTACAGTCTTACCACCCGCATTCGGTCCAGTGATAACCATGACGTTGGGATATACGGATTTATCCTGATAGTGAATCGGAGTTTCCTCCTGATTATTAGGCTCAGTGGTAAGAGGTTGCCCTAAACTCAAACTAATCGGAACTGCATCCTGTGATATCAATGGATGGCGAGCTTGAACCAACTTTATCGCTCTACCAAACACCTGATCGACAATCATTCGAGGCGCAATACCGGACCATTCGATAGAACAACGTCCCTTGGCAATCGCAAGATCCAACTTGCCTAACAAAGATAACGTTAACTGTAAGTCGGAACCCGATTCCGCGACCAAATTAGATAAGTCCCTTAGGATCCTTTCCTCCTCTCTTTGCTCAGATAATAATGCCTCTCTCCAACGATTCCCGAGTTCAATAGCCCCCATAGGTTCAACGAAAACAGTTGCACCACTATCTGAAACATCATGTACGATGCCTGGAACCTGTGATTTACACTCAGCCTTGACCAATAAGACCAAGCGTCCGTTACGTTGAGTAATTATCGGTTCTTGTAATACCCCTTGCCGTTGTCCTCTCCTTAAACCACGATCCATAATTTCATTAAGCTGCCGATATGCAACTCGGGTATCTTGCCGCAATTGATATAAGTTATCACTAGCACCATCAAGCACTTCCCCGCTTGGGCTGATACAAGTTCTGATCGGAGTTTCCACATGCCTCAAATCGGGAATATCCAATGCGATGTTATTCAATAACGGTAAATCAACTCGAGTTTTTAAATTGGTTTGATTGACTCTAGAAATTCTGATTAACTCGGCTATTGAAAATAATTCTCCACCTCGCAAAACTCCGTCTAGAAGGACCCTTTGAATCCATTCATCCAGATCCTCATCTGGACCGAACTCCAAGCTGCCCGTTTGATCAATCAATGTACGGGCTTCGCTGGTTTCTTGTAATCTCGATGCAATCTCGAGTGGAGAAGTAGCTGCTCCCAACCCAAGAGCAGCTCTACGACCTTGGGAGGTTCGAGTCAGACTAGATAATTTGACCTTTATTTGATCAAACTCCAGCAGCATACTCGAGCGCTCGAAGCCTGTTATATTTAATAAGTCGGAATTAAGGTCAGGTCCCAAGGCATCAGTACTCATAAATTCTCTAATGTCTATTGAAGACTATTATATTCTAGCGTGCAGGCTATACATCTTGATCTTACTACTAAATAATTGGATACAACCTGCTCTCTTTTAAAGACGATGCAACCGATTCTAAGGTATCTCGTTTTGGATCGCGAACGTTTAACCGCCTGCTAAGAGTAATATTTTCCAGACCAGCCAGCATTGGGCATTTTTTTACCAACCCATTCAACGTAAATTTTTCGCCACCCAAGAGCACAAATTGAATATTCCCTAAATGCGGTGTGAACTGATCCTTGATCGCCTGACAGGTTTTTTCATAAATCAGTTTTATTTGCCCTTCCCTAATACGAGAATATCGTTTCTGAGACGTACCTCCTGCCGCATGGCGTCCTTTAACATATCTCGTATCTGTTTTAGAAGAAACTAACTGGTCGCCCTCGTAAACAGCAACAGCAAATCTACCGAGACGCAACAATACGACTCCGACATTGTAGGGTTTATCTAAAATATCTTGGAGTGGTTGCAAATTCCACGTGCCGAACAATTCGCTATCGGTTAGAGGAAACGGAGGCAATATGATTAACGCATGGTCGCCGCTACTTAAACCAATTAACCCCGTCTCAGACTTTAATATTTTATGGTCGAGAGTTGCCAAACGCTCTACCCATGGCAACCGAGACGAGTCCCGAGCGGCCATAAAATTAGATTGATCACCAGGTTTTAGATACAAGCTCGATACTAACTGATTAGAACCACAATTGATCCTAGTCAATAAATTATCTAGCTCTGATCTATTAACTTGTTGCCCAGGTGTTATCCCTAGATCTTGTAGTGTAGTATCGCTCATACTTATTCCATCATCCTACCACCGCACAAGGCATGGCTCGGATATATAACTTGAATTACAATACTCACAATCGGTCAGATACTTAATCATAACGTAATATGCTATGATCGTATCATAGACGACTATAGAGAAGTTTCAGCATGAACGGCTGAGTTATTGTTGTAAAAGAGTACGGCAAACCATTTGAGACCCAAGAACACGACGTACCGGAGCCGGGTAATGGTGCTGTTCTTTTACGCATGACGTAAGATGGACCATAACGCGATTAGTAAGTGAGTATAATTATGCTTTCATCACAGCGATAAAATTAACTATCTTTAATCGGAGGAAGGTAGCTTCCTGGGTTCTTGCAATTCCATAGAAGTTCCGTCGTATTTAAGATCACATTTACCCGCTTTGGTCACCAGAACAGATACCGCCCCATCAGCAGCATTAAACCTTTTTCCTAAGGCAAGCTCTTGGGCATCGTCAGCTGGCTGAGCACCCTGAAAAGCATCCTCCGAACCTTTGGGCTGTAGCGGAATATCTCCGTCCGTCAGTTCACCATCCCCTCCTTTAGTTACCACCATTTCCGCGCCACCTGGACTAACATATCTCTGTCCTGTTTTAACCATTCTGCACTTACCCTATCGTATTTAAGTTTATGACCGGGATCTTGCCAAAGACCCTTAAAAAACACCATCTGGATTTCGGATTATAATAAGAACACCATATCGGGTCAACGGATCAGATAACACCCACACAATCTAAAAGCTTTTATATATTTATTTCAAAATATCACGTATGGCAGCCATGATCTGGTTTGAGTCGGGAATACAATAACTCTCCAAGACAGGGCTATAAGGTATAGGAACATCCGGAGCACAAACTCGTTTCGGTGGAGTCTTTAAGGCTCTAAAAGTATCCAAGTCTTCAGTGATCACAGCCATAATCTCGGCCGCCGCGCTTCCGGTAATACATGCCTCGTCTACTACTATTACTCTCCCAGTTTTACGAACTGATCCCTGAATCGCCCCTCTATCTAATGGAACCAAAGAACGAGGATCTAAAATCTCCACTGATACTCCCTCGGATTCCAATGCCTTGGCTGCAATTAAACTCTCATGAACCATCTCTGCTATGGCAATAATAGTTACATCTTGACCCTCTAGTTTGATATCGGCCTTCCCCAAAGGTATCGTGTATTCTTCCTCGGGGACAGGACCGCTTAAATCGTCCAGACTAAAGGCTTGATGCTCAAAAAACACCACCGGGTTGTTATCTCTAATTGCCGTCTTCATCAATCCCTTAGCATCATAAGGAGTTGATGCCATCACGACTTTAAGTCCAGCTAAGTTCAAAAACATAGGATGAGAACTTTGACAATGTTGAGCAGCCGCCGCTCTACCACTTCCTGTAGATGCCCTAAGCACTAGCGGAAAAATTGCCTGTCCTCCTAGCATATAATGGGTTTTGGCCATTTGGTTAACAATCTGGTCCATAGCAGTGAAGGCGAATGTCATAAGGCCGGGGCTTACAATAGGCCTATAACCACTGCCAGCCGCTCCAATCCCAGCCCCTATATATGCATCCTCCGAAATTGGACAAACTCTGACTCGAGTTTCCCCAAATTCAGGCATCAAGGATTCCAGTGGTCCCAGACCGCCACAAAGGTGAAATACCCGGGAATCCCTTCTCATTTCTTCTTGAAAAGCCTCAACCAGAGCTTGTACAAATGTAATATTTCTCATGGAAATGTCCCTTGGCAATTTAATATTTAGATTAGCAGCCTCATACTTTTTATGGTGCGAAAACCTGAGTCAGGGCATCTTCAGGTCTAGGCAAATCTCCTGATTTAGCAAAATCGACGGAGTCATCAACAGAAGATGCAATTTCTTTTTCAATGCGTAACAACTCGTTTGATGAAGCTAACCCTAGCTCTAAAATTTTTTGTCGTAACTTTCTAATGGGATCACTTACAGGCAGGTCAGTTGATGATACCGATTCCTCAGCAGACAATTCATCCTCAACATAGGTGCGATAAGTTTTGCATTCTAGTAAAGTCGGACCTCCACCATTTCTAGCGCGTTCAACGGCTTGCTCCATGGCTTCGCGTACGGCCAACACATCGGTGCCATCAACTGTTATTCCCGGTATCCCATAAGAGACCGCTCTTACAGAAACATCTTCGACAGAAAGAGCATAGGATGCTGGTACGGCGATAGCCCAGCCATTATTTTCACATACATATATGACCGGTAACTTCCAGATCGAGGCTAAATTAATAGAACTATGGAAAGTGCCTTCATTTGATGCCCCGTCACCAAAGAAAGCTACCGCTACCTGATCTCCACCATCCATCTGAGCCGCTAGGGCAGCTCCAGTGGCGATTGGAAGACCGCCTCCGACAATCCCATTTGCTCCCATCATTCCAATTTCAAAATCTGCCAGATGCATTCCACCACCTTTACCATGACAGACTCCATTGCTCTTACCGAAAAGTTCCGCCATCATTCCTCGGATATCCATACCTTTAGCAATAGAGTGACCGAGGCTACGATGAGTGCTGGTTATACGATCCTCTTGGCGAAGAACTGCACAAATTCCAACGGCTGATGCTTCTTCCCCCTCATGGGCTTGCATAGGAGTAGGGATATTACCAAGTTTCGACTCTTGAGCAGCTCTACGAATGAATACTCGGATCGTGACCATCTTCCGGTAGATTTCTAGGACCTCCAAATTATCTAGCGCCATGTATAACCTCACTAGGAAGTTTTTGCTACTCGTAAAGGGAATTGTTAGCCGTGCTCTAAACGCCTTCGAAACCGCTAAATTCCGAGAAAGCTTAAATGATCTTGATTCCTGCAGAAAAATTTATTTAACTAAATTATTAAAGCGACTCATCTTGTAATCTTACAAGAAAACTTCCTTCTCCCAACGGTGTACCGTCTAACAGGATAGCTGCAACATGCAAACCTGGATGCTGGACTGGTATACGAAATGCTTTGATCCACCGTTGAAATAAGATCCCTTCTTCCCAATCGATCGCCTGAGTAGGAGGTGGATCTAATGGCATCCCAGGTCCCTTAATCGCCACCATCAGATGATGTGGTCCGGGTTCAGCGCCAGCAATGCAAAATGCAAGGTTCAAATCTATTTCTGCTAGAACAGGAGGCGCATTTTCTACAGAATTCGGCAAATTGGGAAGATCAATCAGATCTACCACATCGTTCAAAATCAATTCACCTTCGCTGCCCTCATCGGTACCACGACAAAAGATTGCGTATTTTAGGTATGGCTCGTTCGGTAAAGAAGTCAAAAAATGTACTCCTGCCAGTACTGATGAATCATTTTACCATGCCCCTATAGCGACAAATCACACTGGCCCAAATGATATCTTGCTTTAGGAAGATTTTATTGAGAAACTGGACTAACCTTGAACTACAGGAGGTGATCAGTCATGGGGTTATCCAATGCTAAATTTTCCGAAGGTATGAACACTTCTCAATATGTAGACTCCATCAAGGTCAACAAAGAACCATTCCTCGATATCTACTCAGCCACCCAGGTCCCCGAAACGGTTCAGAACTTTTTTGATACCCCCGGTCAAACGATCAACCTCGCTGTTTTCACTTCAGATTGGTGTGGGGACGCCATGAGCACCACGCCGGCCATATTAAAATTAGCTGACAGTACCAACAATATAAACCTTGAGATATTTAATAGAGATGATGAACTAGAGTTGGCTAATAGCTTTCTACCCGAGAATCGGGCTGGTACCACTCCTATATTCGTGGTACTCGATAAAGATATGAGGCAAATTTCAAGATTTATTGAAACCGCCAATTCGCTGGTACCACGAATAGATGCGATGGATGAACAAATTAGTAAGGAAGTCGCAGGTGAGGGGGACAATGCTAGAGCGGCCGGTAGAGGCAAAAGAACGGCCTTCCGGGTTTCTCATGCCGGCGAATGGAGTAATATCATTTTAGAGGAGTTCACAAATGTCGTTTCAGAGGGACTTCAGCTCCCCCTAGATCAAAGACCGACCCAAGGCGGGACCAAGTGGCCTCCAGAGAGTTAATCAGACTTAAGAAAATAAAAATTCAAACATCCGGATAATGAAAATGACAGATGGCATTATAAATATGGACGACATGGAAGCAGTTTTTTCCGTTACGGATGCCTATGGAATACACAGAGAATCGGTAAGTGTCGAACTCACTAAAGAGGATCCGGGTTCTGTCCAAAAACAAGCCGATCAATCTTTAGGAATAACAATACCGGCTACTATCCCCCTAACGGATTTCGTAGAAACACTACGTATAGAGTTAGGATCTCTCGGCTTCTTACCAATAGAAGATGAAGAGGAGTGAAAAGACACCAGTTTACTCAAATAAAAAACTCTCCCTTTTCACTCCTCCAAGTGAGATTTAATAGCCAGGCTCTCTCCACTCAAAAGCTAATTGCGCATATCGAACAAATACTGCTCCCCCAGGTGCGGCCATTGGGCCATTCATACCCAAAATAGCTATGGTATATTGGTCACCTGGTTTAGGTTCAGGGGTCATTACTATCCTCTGCGGCACATTAAAACCCTGAACTGTTGCCCTTTCTCGATCACACTCACCATTAATCCATACTTCCCCGTAATCATCGACGCAGGTTTCGAACAACATTCTGGACCCTGCTAACTCCCTGCCTCCCACGGTCTGAGGCAACGTCACCTTGATACGGTACCATGCAAAGGCCACACCTCTGGAATGCCATTTCGTTATATCTTCTCGAATATCCCAACTTGAATCATCGAAATCCGGCAATCGAGCAGGTGTCCCCTCTAATTCGGAAACTACTCCCTCATTTGGTTGACCTGGTACTAACCCTGGGGCGAATCTCCATACACCATTAACTGACTGTAGATCAGCAGAATCCTGTAAATTGAGTGTTGCTCTAGGCATTAGAATAAACCTCCTTTTTATTTAAACTAGGTGTCGATATCCAATCCAATATATTTAAATACCAACCACATGTATGCCGGAATGAATTTTGTAAATCCTGTTAATATTTACCAGTAACGGTGTAATCTGTTCTACATACTTCGAATTAGCTAACCCGCCTCCATCAACTGGTCGCAAGCTAGGAATTTTATTAGTTAAATCAAAAGCGAGTACCTTCGCCTCTTCATTATCCGAGCAAATTATCACGTCACCTTCCATGTCGACGGATTGATCCAAGAGCTCTTCAGCACTGACATTTTGGAAAGCCGAGACTATAACGGAATTTGGCAATATCTCCTGAGATTCTTGGGCGGCCGAGCCTGCTGAAACTTCAACAGCGCTGGCTCCTACACCTCGCTGGAAAATCATAGGAGCGATGACGTTTATGACTATCTTTCCATCTATAATGTGCTTTAGTTGCTCTAACAAAGCCCGTTGAGCATCGTATGGAACAGTCAAGAAAATTACGTCGGCTTCTTTAGCCGCATTGAGATTATCGGTTCCCTTAATGGAAGCATGACCTTTGGCCATATCCGTTAACTCTACCGCCGCCGTTGAAGCCCTCTCACCGTCTCTTGATCCTACAACGATTGATTCACCCGCTAAGGCAAGTCGTAAAGCCAATCCTTTGCCTTCAGGACCAGTACCTCCTAGGAATGCCAGCATTAACTTATCCTCCATCTATCCTGCATTGCAAATACTATAACATCTTCTGATCTGGAGCCTATAAATAAACCAGTGTGTGCTAAAATAAACCCCAATCGTGACACCATATTAGCTATGTCATCTAAGCTAAATCATATCTTTATCTCGACAAGCGCTCTGACTCCGACATTAATAAGGGTGGTATGTGAGCACTTCGGGATCAAGCGTAGTTTCATAAGACGTTAGAGGAGAATTCGATGGAATATGCTCCGGAGCGTCAGAGATGGATAGTAACTAATGTCTAAGATCAACAGCCACCTTTTCAGGAGACGTCATGTCCGAACGGAGACTATTAGTCTGTTTTGCCCACCCAGACGATGAAGCTTTTCCAGTAGGCGGGGCATTGGCACTTCACGCTCACCAAGGAGTAAAGATCAGATTAGTCACTACCACCCTTGGAGAAGAAGGCGAAATTCGCCAACCTGGACTTGCAACACAAGAAACATTAGGTTTAACTCGAAAATTGGAATTAGCTGCCTCTGCTGAAACTCTTGGGATACATGAGCACTCGGTACTAGGCTATCGGGATTCCGGAATGGCGGGAACTGCACCCAATAACCATCCCGATGCATATATCAACGTGCCCGATGAACTTATCGTTGAACAGCTTGTAAAACACATCCGCGAATTTAAACCCCAAGTACTTTTGACTTTTGAAAATGGCGGCCTTTACGGCCACCCTGACCACATTGCGATTTCTAGGCAGACTACTCAGGCCTTTACGCTCGCCAGTGATCCATCTCAGTTTCCTCATCAACTGGTTGATGGCCTAAAGCCGCATAAACCAGATAGACTTTTTTACAGTGCCAGACCGGTGGGTTTCAGGATGGAATGGGCCCTTAAACTACAAGAAGCTGGGATTGAAATCGAATTGCCTACACCGGAACGTGCTTCAGAAGGAACACCAGCCGATGAAATTCACTTGGAAATGGATGTCAGCGAACACCTAGATACTAAAATCGCTTGTATCAAATGCCATCAGACTCAAATGGCTCCGGACTGGCCATACGAAAAAGTTCCCCGGGCTCTGGCAGCTTCAATCCTAGGCCGAGAACATTACATCCGAGCGTGGCCGGAAGTGTCTCCCGGCGAGTCAATGTCCAATAATTTTTTCCATAGCCTGAAATAATTAAATGTTGGAATATCTTTCTTGCTAAATAGGAGCTATATTTATGAACGGATTATTAACGAGGATGCTGGGAGCAGCCTGTCTTAACCCCCATACCTTTGAAGAAATTGAAACAGATACTCGGGCCACCTTCCAAGCCGTAATCGTAGTTATCCTAGTGTCGATTTCCGCAGGAATTGGTGGCGTTTTAACTTACGGAATCGGCGGAATAATAATCGGGCCACTAGTCGGGGTTATACAATGGGCAATCTGGGCTTTCGTTACATATCTAGTTGGAACAACTATACTAAAAACGCCCGATACCCACGCAGATTGGGGACAATTGGCACGTACTACAGGGTTCGCACAAACCCCAGGCTTGTTAAAAATCTTGGGATTCCTACCGTTAAATATTGGTTCTGTAATTTTATTTATAGCATCGGCATGGCAATTGGTAGCGATGGTAATTGCCGTCAGACAGGCCCTAGATTATAGGTCTACCTGGAGAGCAGTAGCAGTAGTGGTCATTTCTTTCATAATCTCCATGATCCCTCTGATAATCCTACAGTCCTTAATGTCACCTTCCCCAGCCGGAATATAGAACATTAGATGAGAACTAAATCGCAAATCAGAGAATCCGTATGGACTTCGTTGGAGCAATCTGGAGTAGTCCAAGGCCACTATGCCCACGATAAAATTCCAGATTTTTACGGATCAGCTGAAGCAGCACAAAGGGTTTTCGATTTAAAGATATGGAAAGAGGCTACTACCGTTAAAAGTAATCCTGACAAGGCCCAGCAACCGGTCAGGCAAAGGGCATTAGAAGAAGGTAAATTACTCTATATGGCCGTACCACGATTACGAGAAGAAAAGTGTTTCGTAGAGCTTGATCCGGTACATCTCACATGCGCTCCCGCTCAAGCCGCTACCATTTCGGGAGCTTTTAAAACAGGAAAGCTTGTCTATGTGGAAGAAATGTCAAAAGTAGACCTAGTGATATCAGGATCAGTTGCGGTCAACCGAATTGGGATTAGAATCGGAAAGGGCGGAGGATTTGCTGACTTAGAATATGGTTTGGCAGTGGAAGCTGGAGTAATCGGATCGAACACACCTGTCATTACGACAGTACACTCGCTTCAGGTCCTTGATGAAGATTTACCCAAGTCCCAACACGATGTCCCTATAGATTATATTTGCACTCCCGAAGGCACTACAAAGTGTACCGGAGAGCTCGCTCACCCTATGGGAATCTACTGGGAGGATCTAGACGTTGAGAAAATTTCTGAAATCCCGGTGCTTCAAATCTTAAAACTTCGGAAGTGACTAAACCACTTTAAGTTCTGGCATTACTTCTCTCGCGAACAGCCGCATACTTTTCTCGGATTCCTCAACAGGCATTCCTCCGTAACTAAACACTCCGATATACGAATCATTCCCACTTAACACATTGATATCCAGAACCTTCTTATAACACTGTTCGGGTGTTCCCCATACCTGTAAATTGACGAAAAAATCTAATACCTCTTCATCCCCATAATCCACGATCTTCTCCGCCATTTTGCCGTAGTATTCATAACCACTTACGGATCTTAAATGATCTTCTTTAAACTCATAATGATCCATAACGGTTTGCCAGTAGCCCCCTATATACTTACGGGCCATTTGATAAGCTATTTCTTCATCTTCATGGCAAAAAGTCCAGGCTGCAACCACTGGAGGTGGAGGTTCGTCTTTGATATTTTGACGGTAAAATTCCCTGTATGCCTCAAGGTCCCTGCCGGTTTCTTCCCACGGTTTTTGGGGAATGACTAGCATTCCGACTCCCAGTTTAGCCATGATCTGAGACGATTCGGGAGATATAGCAGCGGCATATGTTCTACCTTGAAACGTTCGAAAGGGCTCGGGCCTTATGTGGCGCTTCGGTTGTCTTATAAATTCTCCGTCATATTCGCAAAATCCATCTTCCAACCCATTCAGAATACACTCTGCTGATTCGATAAATCGAGTCCGGGATTCAGCCATATTTAACCTGAAACCGTCATACTCTACTCGGGCTAACCCCCTTCCAATCCCCAATATCATTCGACCATCACTAAGATTATCTAACATCGAGATTTCCTCAGCTACTCGGATTGGATCATGCCATGGTAAAACTACAACCATAGAACCCAGTTTGATTCTCTGGGTTCGTCCAGCCATATAAGAAAGAAACTGTATGACATCAGGACACATAGTGTAATCCGTGAAGTGATGCTCAACTGCCCAAATCGATTCGAACCCGAGGTTTTCTACCAATCCTGCCAATTTTAATTCTTGTCGATAAACCTCGTAATCGGGAGTGGCTTTACCCGGATTTTGAAAAATAGTTGCCGTTCCTACATGCATAAGCTAAACCCCGAGCCACAGAATTGGGTACCTAAATTATTGGTGTAAATACCTATCCGAGAGTTTAGGGCAGTGATTATTAGCTGGTCAACAATTAAGAGTACACGTGTCTGCAACCAGCACGTACCATATAATAAGCATAATAGACGGATCATGGACGCGAGATGAATATCATAAAACTATAGGAGGAAGATATTATGGAATTTGAACAAGCCAAAACTTTTCTTGCCAGCAACCACAGGGCAGTGGTAAACACTATCAATCCCAACGGATACGTCCAATCTAGTATCGTAGTAGCCGGAGCATATAACGATTACTTGGCTTTAGTTTCTATTCGAGGTAGTTCTTCAAAAATTACGAACTTAAAGAAAAATCCAAAATGTACAGTTAATGTAACTAGTTCCGATTGGCGTAATTATGTCGTGGTAGAAGGGGACGCCACATTAATTGATTCTACCAATACAGCAGAAGAACCCTTAAGACTCCAGCTTCGAGAAATCTTCCAAGTTTGCGGAGACGGGACTCATTCCGATTGGGACGAATATGACCGTGTCATGAAACAACAAGACGCCGTAATCGTTTTAATTAACCCTCTAAAAGTCTACGGCTTGCTCCGGTAGTAAGCCAGTCCATTCCGTTTATCTAAAACACGAATCTATATTTTGGAATTTAACACAAATCATAACGATTCAGTATCACACCTAAGCACTTCGTCAATAAATTAACGTATTTCGTCGATTAAATGGGTAATACCAACACTTTTCCATTCTTTCTTTTAAAATATTAAGCGCTTGTGCTTGACTTTCGTCGATTAATGTGGCACATTGCAAGCTATTAGCTTAACGATATTAAAATACTGATTATGATTTCTTAATCAGTCCATATAATGGGATAAAGAGGCGTTATCGTAATCTAATAATGGCTACTAACCACATAAGGAAATCGTCCTAAGGAGATGTACTGTGATTAAAATGAAGAACCTCAGCCTCAGAACCTTGATTCTTATTCCTGTCATAATCTCCCTATTTGCAATAGTCGCTTGCGGATCGGCGGCGCAACCAGAGGCCCAGGCACCAGTAGAAGCACCTAAAGCCTCAAGCGCCCAACCCACAGCAGCCCCTCAAGCCGCGGCAGCTCCCGCAGATACAACTGAAGCCAAAGACGAGTTGGTCTTTGTCATGGCTGCAGAACCCGGTAGCGTTGATCCATGGGATCCCAACTGTAACGCCACCCTAGATACTGCCGTCTGTAATGAAATAGTCAACGAACCCCTAACATGGATTACCAGCGATACATTTGAAGTAGTGACCTTATCTGGGGTCGAAAGCTGGGAACAAATTGGGCCCAAGAAATGGAACTTCAAACTTCGCGAAGGGGTAAAATTCCATAACGGAGAGCCATGGAACGCTGAGACAGTTAAAGCTGGAATGGACCAAAACGGGAACGCCGAGAATTCGTCCCAAAGTTACAGCTATCACGGCGCATTACACGGGGAAGTGATAGATGAATTGACTGTTCAAGCAGTCTGTGAAAAAAAATGTCCCATCCTACCTAGGAGTATGATTTTCAGTAGATTCCAAGCTCCTGACTGGTATGCAGCACAGACTGTTGATGACCGTAGCAGACACTTGTATGGTATCGGACCGTACAAGCTCATCGAATGGAGACCGGGAATAGACATTACCATGGAGATGAATGAAAACTATGTCCCGAATCCGGATAACTCTATTGCTGATGCGCAGGCACCCCACATTAAAAACCTCACCAACTTGTGGCGCGGTGAAGAATTGGTTAGAGCTGCTATGGTCCAGACAGGTGAAGCTGACTGGGCAGCTGACATAGGGCTAGAAAACCAAGCGAGCGTGCCGCAATCGAAGATATCAGGGACCACCGAAGTCTACGCTCTGATCTTAGATACTATGTGGCACCCTGAATTAAAGAAGAAAAAGGTCAGGGAGGCCCTGAACCTGGCTATCGATTGCGAGGCCATAACAGATGCCCTTCTTGAAGGGATGCCGTGCTGGGGTAATATATCTCCAGCTGGTACTGTAGGACTTACCCCTGAGAACTCTGCAGCATACGGATATGACCCCACCCGAGCCAAACAATTACTGGAAGAAGCGGGTTACGATCCTAAAAATACTATCAACGTCCATACTAGGACAGGTCGCTGTTGTAGGGACATGGAATTCCAAGAAGCTATCTTATCTTACTGGCAGGAAGTCGGGGTTACATCAGAATTTGCTGTATTAGAGCGAACTCGAAGCAAAGAGATAACCAGCTCAGGTTGTGGCAGGTTTAAAGACGACGATACTTATGTCGGTGTTTGGGATTGTGCTCAACGAGAACCCCCAGGACCCAACTACGCAACCGCACACGCCTTTACAACCGCTACGTCTAACGAAATGCTAGACACGCAGGTCCAGGCTAATCGGCGGGCTGGTTGCGTTCATACAAGTTCCTTCGCCTGTTACCCAGAAATTTGGGAAAAATCTTTGGTTGCCTTTGAAACACCACCGGGACCCGACAGAACTAGTCGTATGGTAGAAATTGCGGATTTCATCCATGACGATTTTATCTTCATCCCTCTAGTACAAGTACAATATGTATATGGGCTAGCTGGCAATCTGGATTGGGAACCGCTATATGCACCTAGGTTGCGGGCAAACACTATGAAATTCGAATAAAGTAAAGTCTAAACGGTGACCTAAAACTGCTGTAACGTAAGAAGCCCAAAAGATCTCTTTTGGGCTTCTTAAAAAATCGCAAGCAAAATACGTCTCAAATGTGAATATTAGTTGTAAAATCTATCGATATCGTGTAAGCTGGCACGCGCAATAATAGAACATTTTTAAAAAAATGAATTGTAATTAACCGGTAGAAACAACTCTACAAAAGTCACACCGGAGTAAACAGTGCGGAATTATTTTATCAAACGTCTAGGTCACTCCGTTTTTATTGTTGCAGGCCTGATGGGTCTGCTATTCTTCGCCATTAACATCCTAGGTGACCCCGTACAACTACTACTTGATGAAGAAGCATCCCAAGAAGCAGTTGACGCTCTTAGGAAGAAATTTGGGTTCGACAGGCCTCTCTATGTTAGATTCGGCGACTTCTACTGGGACCTAATTCGGGGTGATTTCGGCAAGTCTATTCGGCATAGGATAGATGCCAGAGAGATGATTTGGTCCCGCTTACCTAATACAGCTATTCTTGCCGTCATTGCCTGGGGTATCGGCGCTGTTGGCATTCCACTGGGGATGTTGGCCGCTAGACGGCCCCGTGGCATGATAGACCGTATAGTAAATATTCTTTCATTTGCAGTGATTTCTATCCCGGAGTTTTGGTTAGCTCTGATGCTAATCTTGATTGTATCCGTTCAAATGGACCTACTACCAACATCCGGATTTTCGGGGTTAGGCCCTGAAGGTTGGAAATTCATGGTCCTTCCTGCAATGGCTCTTTCTCCAAGGGTGGTAGGTAGAAACGCTCAGATAACAAGGGCAACCATGATCGAAGAGATCGGGCGACAATACGTGGCCACAGCTCGAGCAAAAGGATTGGCTGAAAATAAAGTCCTGTATGCTCACGTATTTAAAAACGCGGCGATCTCGATTGTAACGTTGATGGGTGACGAACTCGCTGGTTTTATGAACGGTTCTACTATCGTAGAGGTAATATTTGGATGGCCTGGTATTGGATTACTCTTGATTCAAGGCATAAATGCTAGAGACCTACCGGTGGTCACAGCAGCAGTTTTCGTGATAGCGCTCATGGTGATGGTAGTTAATCTAGCAGTCGATCTGATCTACAGTTGGCTGGATCCACGTATTTCATACAGCTAGCATTAAGGTCCTGACTATCACATCAGAAAGACTAGGAGATTCCTCGGTAATATTTTGTAGAGGACTCAAAAGATGGCACAAATCGATACTACAATAATTGAAGAAAAACCAAATCGTTTAGTGGCTATATGGCGACACGCCCTTGTTCAAGCATTTTTGAACGACCCAATAACTTTAATATCAGGAACCTTCTTGGTTTTGGTTTTATTAGCAGTCATTTTTGCACCGCTTGTAGCACCCTATGATCCACAAGATCAACAACTGCGATTGAGGCACCAACCACCTTTGTCCACTGGGGTAGCTACGATCCGTACAGTTGACCCGCCAGTAGAAGAAACTAGATTCTTTATCATAGGTACCGACCACTTGGGTAGAGGATATTTCAGCCGATTGGTTTACGGCGGTCGGATATCGCTCTCAGTTGGGATCCTTGGGGTACTGTTATCCAGTAGTATAGGAGTATTTCTCGGACTAATCGCTGGATATTATCGAGGAATGATAGACGACATCATAATGCGAGCAGTCGATGTCTTTATGGCAGTTCCGCTTCTACTCCTAGCACTCATGGTCCTTTTCATTCTGGGACCCAGTTTCGTCAATATACTCATCGTGTTCGCCGTAGCCCGTTGGATGCTCTATTGCAGGGTAACCCGGGGTGTCGTAATGTCGCTACGAGAACAAGCTTTTGTGGACGCAGCAAGGGCCATAGGGTGTTCAGATAATCGCATAATAACCAGGCACATACTTCCAAACTTGATTACACCGTTACTTACGTTGGCAGCTCTTGATGTGCCACGAAACATTCTGACGGAATCAAGTCTCAGTTTCCTTGGGTTCGGAATTCAACCCCCTGACTCTTCTTGGGGTCTCATGCTATCTCAGGGGAGACAATATATTGTTACAGCATGGTGGGTTGTAGTTATGCCCGGTATGGCAATATTCTTGACGGCACTATCATTCAACTTGTTTGGTGTTTGGTTGAGAGCCGTAAGTGATCCTCTACAAAGATGGAGATGGTTAAAAGCCACTAAAGAGTCCAAAGAGGCAGGGGTCCAAATGTAGCTGGCAACTCTTATATAACGATCCTGAAAAACAGAACCTCTCTGTAACTACAAAGAGGTTCTGTTTTTTTCCGCGCCTAAAGGTTTCCAAACCTCTGCCGGTCTTATCCCAACTGATTCAGACGCCAACTGTGAAGAATCGTCGACGTTGAAAAACAAACTATACAAGTCCTTCTAACCCCCAAGATGAAAAACCCACTGGAGTAATTAGCGATCCGATTCCATGGGATACTTTCCAATTGGATGGACACAAAACTGGTGGAATGACAGCTGAAAAATTATACAAAACGGAAACACTAAAATGAAATGCACCTATCCTATCTTTCGGTATAGAGCGACCTTGCTCTATGGTAATCGGGTCATCTACAAGAGCCGAAAAGCAATTCTGGCCCTTGAACTTAGATACTCTCACGAAAACCTCTAGCAGTGTAGGGCATCAACAGATATTACCGAGGTAACAACCAATTAAGGTAGCACCGATTGCCAAACGGGATACTGAGCCAATGGATCACTTCAAAGAAGATCATGCGCTCAAGTACACCAGATCTAAATGCGGTCAGATAACAGAAGTTAAGATTATTACAGGTCCCGTTCCGGAGTTTGCAGCTGCTAATGTTACTGGAACCCGAATAGCTAAACCAACCGTTAATCAACTACGTAAAGGGTTCAGGAACGAACTAGTCGCAATCCTTTCATCTGTTTTTAGATCTAGATGACTTTGCCGTTGACGATCCGCAGCTAATCAATAGAATTATTCTAAACATACCAACTGTACAATCACTCATTAGCCTCCGATATTTGACGTACGACCAATGTGCTAACGGAAGAATGTAGCGAAACCGATCAAGTATGTATTGTTTTAAGTGCGGGATGAGCGACTATGTGGCGATCCGTAAAATGTGTTACGCACAAAATATACTCAAAAAATAAAGAGGCGCCCAATTAAATTGGGCGCCTCTTTATTTTTTACCGAACTCTTTTTTAGTCGACGAAACGCATACTACTGACTCGAATAGCTGGATCCAATCGAGGCTCCCATATCAATTTCGGATCAGCCGCATAAATCATAGGAAGATCGAAGAGAGGTATAAACAGAACATCATCATGGAATGTATCTGCTAACTTCTCCAGAAGTCGCTGTCGTTCCTCCCCTGACGCCTCTAGCGCAGGGACAACCTGATCTTGTATACCACCCGGACTCGTATCGCAAATAAGCGACCTTATACCTAGACAACTCATGTAATATCTAACCTGACGACCAAAGTCCAAAGTCTCATTAGATGGTTGGTTTCCGGTCAGGTCTGCATGCGGACAGTCAGCGCCACCCTTAGCAAGAGCCGCATTCATATCATCTTTCGTAATCTCGTCTTTATCGGGATCCCGTCCAGACGCAGCTACTACTTCTTGAACTGCTTTACCTACCGCACACTTACTCATGGTAGACCTAATTGAGGGTTCAACTATATTAAGTTCTGCGGAGATTCCTACTTCCTTCCAGTATCCAACTAGAGCTTCCGCAACCTCTACTTGCTTGGGAACACGAGCACCCCGGCTCATTATAGTAATCGTGTTTGCCGGATCATACCCGGCTTCTTGCAAAAGTTTCTTTGATAATGCTGGATCAAATTTGTAGGGCGCAGTGTTTCTCTCACTAGCACCTATAATGCCGGGCCATATGATATTTCCTCGGCATGTGGTGTAACCACTATAGAGTTCGTCGACTAATTCTTGACAGTTAATAGCATGTACCATCGCCTGACGAACCTTTTTCTTCTTCATCTCGGGATGCCACACGGTATCAGTAGTAAGCGAATAGCTTTCTGCAGAGGAGCCAAACCTAAGCTGCTCTGGCGATAGAGAGCCAATGCCATCAATACCTATATCCCAGCCCATGTCAGCCTCACCGGCTTTAACCATTGCGGCAATCACCGTGGGTTCATCCCGCCATAGCCAGGTTATATTCTTGATAGTAGCTTTTTGGAATTCAAAATGATCCCCAACAGGAACGTAATCTTCATAGGCTTCCTGTTTGATGGAAACTCCTGCATCCCATGACACATGTTTATATGGGCCAAAACCCACACTCTCTCTAATGGTTACATCTTCCGGGTTGTTCGCATGCCATTCTGGTGCCTCAAAATTCAAGAAAAAGGAAGTATTAGGGAATATTGGGCAGGCTTCTTCACAATTGAGATTGACAGTGAAATCATCAACTTTTTCAGCAGTGTAAGCTCCTGTGTAATTTATACTCCCACCACCTGAACTAGGATTTCCTTCCGATGCAAAACTGTAGAGGGCAGCATCAGCATTCCATTCCTCGCCGTTATGGAATTTAACTCCCTCCCGTAATTGGAATTGCCAGGTATCCTGGTCTATCTGCTCCCATCCTACGGTACCACTGGTGGGTACAATTCTTAGATCATCGCCGGACTGCCATGTTAATGGATCCTGCAGATTTGCCCGAGTAATGGCAGCGTTAAGCGCAGCACCGATTGAGTGTCGTGACCCTAGTGCTATCGGCTCCTCTGGCACCACAAGGGTAATCTCGTCCCTCCCAGAGGCTACTGTTGCTGATTCTGAAACTTTCGCAGCCTCAGGGCCAGTCGAACTTGGCGCGGCCGCAGGCGCTGCTGCGCCACCGCAAGCTAAGGCAAAGACCATCATACTGGCCAATATTGCCCATAGTGAGATTTTAGTCTTAACCAAGAATTTCATCTAGTTTCCCTCCAGCGTTTCGTATATTTCCGTTATCGCAAATATCTAAACGAAAGGATATCGTCATCCCATAACTTATTCAAGTAATTAGCTACCAAAATGAGCTGCTTATTTAAGTTTCAAATCCTTAGAGAGCTATGAATGCCCTAATACAATTCTTAATTCTACCAATCGTATAGACGTACCAGAAACAAAATGTTTTAATTAAATGGACCCATTCTTATTAACAAAGAAACACAGTCACCTGGAGTCATACTAAATTGGTTGATAATAGTATTTATGCTTGGACTGTACCATTCGGACGAATAATCGCAGGATTCCTAGTTGGAGTCATGTTGGGTATTATCGGGGGTTGGATGGCAGTGATAATCTACGCTATGGCTGGGTTTCCATGGTCCATGGAAGTTCAACGAAACCTGTATTTGATCTGGATAGGAATAGGAGCAGGAGCCGGGGCCTATAGCGGCTGGATGACTTTGAACACCAGAAAATACCTGATTTTTGCTCTAGCGCTCGTAGTCATCGCCGGAGGAATCGCCGGTGCATATCTTGGGTTGGTGTATGGGACTGTTACGGAACCTACTTATCTAGGGAAACGCTATTCTATAGATAGTGCCATCCATTTTGGAGCGGCTATTGGCGGGATTGTCACTGCTACGATGGCCATGGGACTCAAAAACCTCTTTAAACCTACTACTTAATTAGTAGGTGACATTACCGTGGCATCCCCCCTTTATCATCAGTTTCATTTTGGCCCATAGTAACCCATCTTCGTCGTACTTCCGGCCTCCCCATATTTTTAGCTGAAACATACCCGAGTAGTTTACTGATTCCGATATAATCAAAATCGTCTCCTAACCAGGTATCCAATGCTGCCCACATCGAATAAACAAATAAAAGAAATGCCCCAAATGAAAACAAATTACTTATTACTTGGAATCCACTAGTTAAATGGGCTGTAACGGCACATACAAGTAACAACAATTGAATTACAGAAGCCTGCATACCTTGATAGGCACCCCACACTCTGCCTCTCCTGCGAAAGGATCGAGCAATCATATAAGAAAGTACTGGGCAACCAAGTAACGACCAAGGTAAATTCAACAAAATAATCGTAATTGGTATCCCAACGAAAGCAACACTACCATGTGCAACCGCAGAACCCCATCTCTCAATTCTTGGATACTGTTCTCTTTCTTGGTCAGGTTCTAACATTATTTACCCTGTATAAACTCTTCTATCTAGATTATTCTATCTACAGATACAATCGTGTCAAATTTTTAAACCAACCACCTTATAAGTACTAGTCACGCATGAGTCTATTGCCTCTTGTTAGATAGAGGGATAGGATAATGTACAGGCTAGATTGTTGCTATCAATTTTGGAGAGGATTGTGAATCTAATGAGCGAAACTGTACCACCTCTGGAAAGATGGGTTTCGGTAAATGGTATAGATATCTGCTACCTGGATTGGGGCGGTGAAGGTGAACCCTTACTAGCTTTACACGGACTAGCCTCATCTTCTCATTGGTACGATTTGGTGGCGCCCCACCTCCAACCCAAATATCGAGTGATAGCTCCCGACCAACGAGGACATGGCAAAACTTATCAAGCTAACACTGGTTACGACTGGCAGACCCTTGCTACCGATGCGATCGCTTTACTAGACACATTAAATATCTCAAGTGCGTCTGTATTTGGACATTCATGGGGTGCTACAGTTGCATTAAATATCGCTGCACGGTTTTCAAGCCGCGTTACCCATCTGGGATTATTAGACGGAGGTTTTTCTAGTAATCCCACATCTATGGGTACATGGGAAGATTTTAAGAGACGCGCAAAGCCGAGAGATGTATCAGGCACGCGCGAGGAATTTTTGTCCCGTTTGAGAGAACAATTGTCGTTCTGTTGGGATGAACATGTTGAGCGTATCGTTCAAACGATGGTATACGAAGACGAGTCGGGGCAAATTAACGACATATTACGTCCGGAAAATCACCAGCAAGTGATGCGAGCTATATGGGAAGAACCCGCTGCATCCGTCTACGGTAAAATAAGCTGTCCAACTGTTTTGATACCAGCTAGGCCCACAAGAAGGAGAGCCAACTCAGAGAGAGCGTTACTGAAACAGGAAGCGGTGAAATATGCTGAACAGACAATCCCTAATTGCCAAGTTGAATGGATTTTAGAAACGGTCCATGACATTGGATATCATAAACCTCTCGAATTAGCTCGAACGATGGAGAATTTTTTACGGCTGCCAGAATCTACTTAACTACCGGATTTCATATTAATCCAATGTAATTCCTATAGGAGCCATTAGCACTACGTAACCAGAGTAGCATCGGCAAGACAAACCAATTCCCCTGCCTGATTTACACCTTTGACGCGGCAATCTAAAAATCTTCTATGATCGTCATTACGAACATTTATTAACTCACCCGTAAAGTTAACCACGTCCCCAGCCTTAAACGGAGTGATCGCTCGCATTAACAACTTGCCACCAGAATAGAAAGATTCGAGAGGAAAAGTCCCCTGAAGCATTTGGTCGACATAGGACATAGTAGAAGGACCAGCGTTTACGGCACCTCCAAAAATATTCTGTCGAGCAAACTCTTCATCCGTGTGTATATTGCTACCTGTGGAAACCCCGACCAGTCTTAAGGCATCCTTACGCAGTATCACATCAGTCCTTTCCGTAATTACCAGAGGTCTCAGTGAATCGCCAACCATCAAATCTGTGTATTTCTTATACTGGATATCACCTTTGTTGCAATCCTTATCCGTAGCGGCATCCGTGTCCGATTGTCCCTGAGCAGATCGCTGACCTTTCGCGTAATCAAAGATGCAAGTGTAGTCATATTCCCCCACTTTCAACCCGTCTTGGTTAGAGGCCTCCACTCGAAATGTAACGAACCTGCTACCTCGACGCTCGTATTTTTCCAGAACTCTTCTAGATCCAGTAATAACATCCTCCTCAGACACGGGAGCAAACCAACGAATCTCACATTTCGCAAATGGTGTCTGTCGACGGGCTGTCTCCGAACGTTCAAGAGCCACGAACCCGGAGGATTCCGCTATATTTTCCCTCAGTAAAGGAGCATAAGTAACCACCATCGTAGGCATAGCAATCAACAGGTTATCGCTAGATTCATCATTACCTGCTTTTCTGTATAACGAGTTATCATTTTGTGACGCCGCAGCGTACTCCCCGATATTTTCAGCCGTCAGAGTTACCAGCGTGTCTGTTCCAGTTTGCCCCGGCTCGACTGCATCATAATCCCATAGTCTCTCTACATTATTTGCTTTCATGACAACCACCTTTAAACACTAAACTATCAAATTCCAAATGGTCCAACTAGCTCTAATTATAATAACAGGGTTTTTATTGTAGAAACTCACCATAGCCTCTATGTGAGGATATCTTGCAAGCTGGTAACGACTAAATGATAATAAGCAAAATTATTTAAGGACATGGTAAAAATGAAAGTTGGTTTTATAGGTCTCGGAACCATGGGAACTAGCATGGCGTACAACTGCCTTCAGGGCGGAAATGATATGATCGTGCATGATATCCGTCGAGAATCCGCTACCCCACATCTGGAAGGAGGAGCAACCTGGGCCGATACTCCTAAAGAGGTGGCCGAGAATTGTGATGTCGTATTCACTTCATTGCCAGGACCAACTGAAATAGAAGCAGTGGCCCTCGGTGAAGACGGATTGATAACCGGTTTTAGCCCAGGGAACACTTATTTTGACCTCAGCACCAATTCCCCTACCTCTATTAGACAAATCCATGAAACCTTTGCAGCCCGGGGAATCAATGTTATGGATGCACCGGTCAGCGGAGGACCGAGAGGGGCGAAAAGTAGAAATTTGGCGATTTGGGTAGGTGGCGATAAAGCTTTATTTGATCAATACAAATCCATACTAGATTCAATTGGAGATAAAGCCTACTATGTTGGACCTATCGGTTGCGGTTCCATAGCTAAGCTTGTCCACAATTGCTCGGGCTATATCATACAAACCGCGTTAGCAGAAACCTTCACTATGGGTGTCAAAGCCGGCGTAGAACCTTTGGCGTTGTGGCAAGCAGTAAGAAGGGGAGCACAGGGCAGAAGGGGTTCATTTGAGGGTTTGGCAGAACATCTTTTACCAGGGACATTTGATCCACCCGATTTTGCCTTGAGATTAGCAAGGAAAGACGTAGATTTGGCCGTATCAGTAGGGCGCGAATATGATGTTCCTATGAAGTTAGCAAACTTGACTCTAGCAGAAATGACTGAGGCTATGAACAGGGGATGGGGCGGGCGAGATTCTAGAGTAGCTATGCTACTTCAGGAAGAGCGTGCGGGAGTAGAGGTCCGAGTAGACCAGGAAGAATTAAAACGAAGTATGGAACACGATGGATAATTAGTCATCCCGTCTCCACCTCAAATCGGGGCGGCGAGCCGCCCCTGCCTCGTCCAAACGAGAAACAGGAGTAGTGTGAGGTGCATGTTGTACCAATTCCGGATTATCGTGGGATTCCTGGTTGATACTCCTCATAGCCCCAATAAAAGCATCAAGCGTTTCGCGCGTTTCTGATTCCGTCGGCTCTATCATTAATGCCTCATGGACGATTAGTGGAAAATACATAGTAGGAGCATGGTAGCCATAATCAAGTAGTCGTTTTGCTACCTCCAATCCACTGACTCCACGTTCTTTTTGCCAGTCTGCCGAAAAAACCACCTCATGCATACACCTGCGATCGTAAGGTAAATAATAAATATCCCTGAGAGCTTCCATAAGATAATTGGCATTTAGCACAGCATTACTACTGATAGAAATCAGACCACTTTCCCCCAAGGTTCGTATATAGGTATAGGCACGTACTAAAACTCCAAAATTGCCGTGAAACCCGCTGATCTTACCAATACTTTTCTCGGGATGAACTAAAGAATACTGGAGCGAATTCCCTTCATTCTTAGCAACCACTGGAGCTGCTAAGAATGGGAGCAAATCCTTACTACAGCAAACTGGCCCCGCTCCCGGCCCGCCCCCTCCGTGTGGAGTGCTAAACGTTTTGTGGAGATTGGAATGGATTACATCAAATCCCAAATCACCCAATCTGACTTTCCCGAGAAGAGCGTTCATGTTTGCCCCATCACCGTACACCAATCCGCCGGCCTCATGAACAACCCGACACACCTCCACGATGTTGGTATCAAAAATGCCAAGAGTGCTGGGTAAGGTGATCATAACACCAGCTAAATTTTGATCGGCTAGCTCATGCAGGGCGTTTAAATCTACATTACCCTCCGCATCAGAAGGCAACGTAACAACATCAAATCCAGCCATAGCAGCCGAAGAGGGATTAGTGCCATGGGCACTATCGGGTATAGCCATTTTGGTTCTATGACTGTCCCCGCGAGACATGTGGTAGGCTCTCATCATCAACACACCAGCAAGTTCCCCGTGAGCACCTGCTAAGGTGGCGAGACTCACACCCGCCATCCCTGTAATATTCGCAAGAAACTCTTGGAGCCTGTAAAGGACTTCCAATGCTCCCTGGCATGTTTCCAAAGGCTGCCGCGGATGTATACCTGCGAAACCCGCCATAAAGGAAACTTCATCATTTATTTTAGGGTTGTACTTCATAGTACAACTGCCTAGAGGGTAAAAGTGGGTATCGATGGAGAAGTTGAGTTGGCTTAGGTTAGTAAAATATTGTACAACTTCGGGTTCTGATATCTCCGGCAAATCCAATTCTGATCTCAACATACCGTCATCAGGCAGGATTTGGATAGGAACATCCAGCGGCGGAGGAACTACGCCCATGCGCCCTGGAGAACTCCGCTCCATCAACAATTTACCAGTGTTCCTGCTACCGCCAACTTGCATTAGTTGAATTCTCCTAATACTGATACCAAAGAATCTATATCCTCTCTTGAATTCATCTCGGTTATACAAAGCAACATTGCATTGTTAAACGGTTGATTGTCGATATTTCCAGTTGCCTCGGACGTGAGATCCAATCCTCCAAGGATATTATCCTGTAACAATCTCCGATTTATATCTTCAGGTGACACGGGGCATTTCACTACAAATTCTTGAAAGAAAGCACCTTCAAGGGGTATCTCATACCCTGGGAGTTCAGCGATTTTAGAGGCTGCATAATGAGCTTTGTGATAGCACAGTTCTGATATTTGACGGAGACCATTTTTACCCATAGCCGACAAATACACAGTAGACGCTAATGCATAAAGAGCTTCATTTGTACAAATGTTACTTGTTGCACGCTCTCGCCTGATGTGCTGCTCCCTTGTTTGGAGAGTTAACACAAAACCGGTTCTACCTTGATCATCAAGAGTTCGCCCAACCAACCTACTAGGCATTTGGCGGATATATTGCTGTTTGGTCGTAAAGAGACCTAGATAAGGACCACCAAAACTGGTCGGGATGCCAAGCGGTTGACCCTCTCCCGTAACTATATCTGCATCATAAGTACCCGGTGGTTTAAGCATACCCATAGCCATCGGATCAGCCGAGACTACCAACAGAGCACCCTTTTCATGAGCAAGATTACTGAAGTAACTGAGATCTTCTAAATATCCATAAAAGTTAGGATACTGGGAAACCAGGCATGCAGTTTCATCTGTTATATCTAATTGACCGACAGAAGAAAGAGTTAAATCGATTCCCTGTGCCTGGCAATAGGTTTTGATCACTTGCAAATAGTCAGGAGATATGGTGTCTACAACGACCACATGTTCCCTCTGAGTTACCCTGCAAGCCATCAACACTCCCTCAGCCAGACTGGTAGCCCCGTCATACATTCCGGCATTAGCCACTTCCATATCATACAAGTTGGCTATCAGGGTTTGAAATTCATAGATCACCTGCAGAGTACCTTGACTGACCTCTGGTTGGTACGGCGTGTAAGCGGTTAGAAATTCACCGCGAGTGATCAAGGATTTGACTATAGATGGAATAAAATGATGATACGAGCCAGCCCCCAGGAAGGACGGCCCACTTATTAAAGCCCGGTTCTTAGATGCTAATCCGGAGAGTTCTTTCTGAATTTCTAACTCGGAAAGAGGCTCGGATAAATTTAGCGCGGGGTTTCGAAATTCTTCTGGTATATCAAGAAACAAATCATTTACAGAATCAACTCCGATAGTTCTCAACATCTCGGCTTGGTCTAGTTCTGTATTCGGAATGTAGTGGGACTGAAAGTTCATATTACGCTTTCAAATTAAAAGATTGGGCAAATGCTGACTATAACCCTTCGATGTACGACTGGTACTCTGATGCCGTCATTAACCCGTCGAGTTCATTAGCACTCGTCATAGTAACCCGAATCAACCAACCCTTACCAAAAGGATCTTCATTAACAAGTTCCGGATGGTCATTTAGATCAGGATTAGATTCAATTACGTTACCGCTGATCGGAGAGAATAGATCTGAAACCGCTTTCACTGACTCTATCTCGCCCATTTTATCCAATTGTTTTACAACGGAACCGGTTTGAGGGAGTTCCAAGTAAACTATATCTCCCAGTTGATCTTGAGCATAGTCCGTTATGCCAACCAAGACCTCATTAGCCTCCGTGCTTTCCACTTTGACCCACTCGTGTTCTTGAGTATATTTGCAATCATCAGAAATCAACTTACTTAAGACCTCCTCGGTCTGGAATAGAAAGGTAGTCCGACTACCTCTGTATCAGTCATACGGCCTCTGATATCGATCTGCAGCCTTTGGCCGATCTTCGAATAGCGCTCCAAAACGTAGCCCATAGCAATACTCTTGTCAAGGGTGGGAGAATAGCTTCCGCTGGTTACATGCCCTATCTCTTCGCCTTCAAGTGAAATCGAATAACCAACCCGAGGTGCGCTCCTGCCCATTAACTGCAAACCGATCAATTTTTTCTCAATCCCTTGTTCAATTTGATTATGAAGTACTTCCGAGCCAATAAACCCACCGGATTGTTTGACAAATCGGTTTAGCCCTGCCTCGATAGGTGTTGTGTCTTCATCAATCTCATGACCATGTAGTGGCAACCCTGCCTCCAATCGCAATACATCCCTTGCACCTAATCCAGCTGGAACAGCACCACCATTTACTAGCTGATCCCACGCATCCGTAAGCATGGCCTTGTCAACAACTACCTCAAACCCGTCTTCTCCAGTATACCCGGTTCGGCCCATAAAAACTGATTTGCCTTTTGATGTGCCTGTTTTCCAGGTTCCTTCTCCAAAAGAAAACACCCTAAGCGACGATGGTTGTACCCCGTCCCCCAAAGTAAACAACTCATCTATTAAACTAACTGCATCTGGCCCTTGTACGGCCAATAATCCTGTGTCTAAGGTTGTATCCGATATGTTACAGGCATTTCCAAATTTCTCATCGTTCCATTTATTGAACCAACCTACTACTGCATCTCTATTACCGGCATTCGGTATCAAGAGATAATTCTGTTCTTCCAGTTTATAGAAAATAGTATCGTCAATTACTCCGCCATCCTGATTACAAATCATACAGTACCTGGCCCTGCCAATTCTCAACTCGCTGGCCGATCCAGTTAACATCAAATCTAAAAATTCAGTTGCAGAAGGGCCGGATATGTACACCCTTCCCATATGGGACACGTCAAAGATTCCCACCTTTGTCCTAACAGATTCGACTTCCGAAATAATACCCGAATACTGTACTGGCATATCCCAGCCACCGAATGGAACCATCCGCGCACCCGCAGATATATGAGAATCGTAAAGAGGTGTTCTTTTGTTGGAATCAGTCAAACTAGAACTCTCTAAAATTATACGTAGATTAATTAAGGACCAATAAGCCTGTTACATCGTATTTTAACGGCTAGCATCATACCTTTCACGAGGAGAGCATGCAAGGCTCATGGAAGATTGAATCTAGACCCTTAATCCAAGATTTATTAATTTATGCTTTGATCTGTATACTATGTTCGAAAGTTCGAATTCTGTCTGGTGGATACTACCCGAAAAGTGTGAAGGAGCAGGAATCATGCGAATAATGTTAATTGCCACAAACCGTCACAACAGGTGGATGACTCGGCAAGAAGTTCGACCTCTACCCATCGGGTTGGCTTATGTAGCAGCTTACATTGATCAATCGAAGCATGATTTGAGAATGGTAGATTTGATGTTCTCTGATGACTACCTACAACATACAGAAGATATGATAAAGGAGTTTAAACCCGAGTTAATTGGCATATCGATCAGGAACCTTGATAACGGCAGTTACGTCAATCCTCAATCAGCTCTCCCTGTGACAAAAGACGTAATCACCAGAATTAGAAATTGCAGCGAGGCAATCATTACCTGTGGTGGTCCCGCATTTAGCATATTACCGAAAGAATGTTTTAAATATCTGAATCCCGATATCGGTTTAGCCGGAGACGCAGCGGACACGTTTGCTCAATTAGCCGACTTTTTCGACACTCAAAATATTTTAAGCCATCAATCCGTTAGCGACGAAATATTAACAGAGCTAAACCAATTCTCCGGAGTAGTTTATCAACAAGAGCACAATATTCACGTCGCGGAACAGAGAGCTTCATCCGCCCTAGCGGAGGCTCCAAGACTCGACGAACTAGACTTAAGCCAATACAGACAAGCCGGATTTGGAGTAGGAGTTATAACCAAACTTGGATGGTATCAATCTACGATAGATGCTCCAACTACGGAGTCCAACGATCCAAATGCTAATGACGACTTGAGAATTTCCAACTCTGTTGACCACGTCATTAAAGAAATTCAAAGACTGAAAAGTCAATATAATCTGGGTGAATTCTTCTTCATAGACCAGGCTTTCAACCAACCCCCTGATTTCGCCAAAGCACTTTGCAAGTCTCTAATAACAACAAACCTCGACATTAAATGGAATACAAATATGTCTATTAACGGATCAGACAGTGAATTAATATCACTGATGTCCGAGGCAGGTTGCCAAATGGTACTCATTGGCGGACCTGTAGTCTCAATGCAGAATGATAAAAACGAATCGTCAGGAATAGAATCCTCATTAGCGCAACTGATTACCTTTTGCGATCTATGTCATAACCAAGGTCTTCCATACAGCATTACGCAGGCTTTTGGGGAACCTGGGGAGACCGATAAAACTATATCTATCAAATTAGCAGGATTATCACAGGTTGCAGGAACGGAGCGATCCGCGCATGTAAATATTAGAATAGGGAACAGACTGCTCCCCGGCTCTCCTCTTTTAAGTTTAGCGATACAAGATGGGTTGATCAATGAAGAAACTGACCTACTGATGCCTGTGTTTTACGTAGAACCTTCAGTAAAACCACATATAGTAGACACCCTGAAAGCCGCGGCCGGACCGAATGCAAACTGGCATATAATGTGATCTCATCCGGTAGGGCAAATATTAATTTACTCAGACAATCGTTCTTCAATTGAATCTAGACAGGAGGATCTTTGCGAAAAACAGCCGATGCCGTAGTTATTGGTGGCGGTGTTATAGGATGCAGTATTATTTACCATCTGGCTCGCTTAGGGATTACCAATACCTTACTACTTGAGAAAGATGTCCTGGGATCTGGATCTACTGGACGGTCTCAAGCCATATGTCGAATGCATTACTCGAATACAATCACATCCACACTGGCCTGGCAAAGCTTAAAGACACTCACAAATTTCAGTGAAATCGTCGGTGGTAGGTCAGGGTTCGTTAAAACCGGTTACCTAGTCATCGTGGACGAAAATAACCAACATGGATTGGAAAGCAACATTTTTATGCAGCAGTCGATTGGAATAAATTGCCGATTGATCTCTCCTGAAGAATGCAGAGAGATAGCACCTATGGTCTCGATTAATAACAATGAATTGATAGCCTGGGAGCCTGACTCCGGTTACGCCGATTCTTACCAAGTAACTGCCTCATTCGCCAATGCTGCCAAGGAAATGGGCGCTGAAATCACTCTCCGAAATCCCGTTCAAAATATCCGCAATTCTACGAACGATCTTTATTCGGTTGTCACGGAGATGGGAACAATTGAAACACCATTAGTCGTAGTAGCGACCGGGCCTTGGTCCAAGTCCTTCTTATCACAGATTGGGATTGATGTCCCGTTAACAACTGTGAGACATCAAGTCGCCAGTATTGCCCGTCCAACTGATTTAATTCCGAACCACCCTTCGGTTGGAGACACCATACACAACTTTTCCTTTCGTCCAGAAGGAGATGGTCTTACACTAGTTGGCTTTGGAGAAGATGATGCTCTACTAGACAATTATAACCAGGGGATAGATTTACCAAGTGTAAACCAGATCATGCCCGATCTGATTAATCGTATGCCCGATATGCAAGATGCTTATTTCAGAGGTGGATGGTCAGGATTGTTCACCGTAACCCCGGATTGGCATCCCATATTAGACAAAATTCCGGGCCACGATGGCATATATTGTGCCATAGGATTTAGTGGTCACGGGTTTAAATTGTCCCCGGCAGTGGGCCAGGCTATGAGTGAACTGATTGTACACGGTCAAGCTGCTAATATAGACCTTTCAATTTTACGATTTAATAGGTTCGAGGAAGGAGATCTCTTAGAATCAAGCTACCAATACAATGTATTGGCCTAACAAAATAGATGCCAGTCAATGTTATACTTCTTAAAATTATAAATCCTCATGAACAGTAATGCTAACTAAAAGGATAATCCCCTGCCTTGACGTTGACGCTGGCCGAGTAGTCAAAGGAACTAGTTTCATAAACCTACGGGACGCAGGTGATCCCGCAGAATTAGCAGAACTCTATGACCGAGAAGGGGCGGACGAGTTAATATTTCTCGATATCACTGCGAGCTCGGACGCTAGAAACACCATGGTAGATGTGGTCGAGAGGGTTTCAGAACAAGTTTTTATACCCTTGACTGTTGGCGGCGGAATTCGAAGTAGTGAAGACATGCGTCGGATGTTGAACGCGGGTGCAGACAAAGTTTCTGTTAATACTGCAGCAGTCAATAATCCTGAACTTATTACCCAGTGTTCCAAACAATTCGGTAATCAATGTGTAGTAACCGCTATAGACGCAAAAAAGATAAATCAACCCATCTCGGACCCTAACAACAGTACAGGTAATCCACTAGCTCTCACCCCAGAATCGCGTTGGGAAGTTTATACTCACGGAGGGCGGACACCAACAGGACTAGATGCTGTGTTATGGGGTGCCAAAGCCGTCGAATTAGGATCCGGTGAAATATTGTTGACTAGTATGGATTCTGACGGTCAGTTAGAAGGCTATGACTTATCTTTAACTAAAGCAATCTCCGAGGCCGTTTCTGTTCCCGTAATTGCCAGTGGTGGAGCGGGAAATTTAGAGCATCTACTACAGGGATTCACAGAAGGTAAAGCTGATGCAGTCTTAGCTGCTAGTATTTTCCATTTTGGCACGTATTCTATCGAAGAAGCAAAAGTTTATCTGGAGAAAAATGGTATACCAATGCGGCTCCAAAATTAATAAACATTTAACGGATTAGGTGAAAACAATGAATATTAAGCTTAACGACAAAGGGTTAGTACCGGCTATCGCACAAGATTGTGAAACGAATGAAATCCTGATGTTGGGCTACATGAATCCGGGGTCTTTGAGACGAACGATGGAAGGTGGGCAAGTTTGGTTTTACAGCCGTAGCCAAGAGGATTTATGGCACAAAGGAGAAGTATCAGGTAACTATCTTAACGTTAAGGAAGCCTGGCTAGACTGTGACGCAGATACCATTTTATTGAAAGTAGATCCTGACGGGCCTACCTGCCATACCGGTGAAAAATCATGTTTTTTCAACCCTCTGGACCAATTGCCCGAATCTTACGAATCAACAGAAATTAATTCTGGGATCTTAGAAGAACTTTTTGCGATTATCAAAGATCGTCAATCCGATCCTCAAGAGGGAAGCTATACTAACCAATTATTAGCAGAAGGCGTCAGCAGAATTGGGCAGAAAGTGATAGAGGAAGCAGGTGAAACCGCTCTTTCGGCGGTCGCTAAAGACGACGAGTCTAGCATAGTTAATGAAATTTCAGATTTACTATTCCATACCATGGTCTTGATGGCTGCTTCAGATATTTCTCCGAAAGCTGTGTGGGAAGAGCTATATAACCGCAGAAAATAGATTAATATCCGGACGACAGCTATTTTTCAGAAACGCTAAAATGTTGCCCAGAAACGTAAACATTCCATCCGGACGAATCATATTTGGTCACTTTCCCGGAACCAACTACACGCCAGCTACCCGATTGACCAAGGCAGCCAGTCCTGGCATCGATGCCCAGTATAGTTATTCCAGAATTCACCTGAGTTTCTAGTTGGAGAAAGGTTTGCTCCGGGTCACTGTTCTCATGATGAGGAAGGGTAGCAATACCCGGAACGGCAGATAAACCGTCTACCCATCCTCCGGCGCTAGGTCGGCGCATTGTCCCACCCAAAACCATAGCGCCGGCGCTGGACCCAGCGATTATCGCTCCATTGTTTCGTTCCTCCAAAATGCTATCCCACAATTGAGATCCTCGCAGGCTGGCTAGCAAGTGATCAGGACTACCACCTGTGAAATAAATCACTCCAGATCCGTTAACCTGTGCGACTAGCTCTTCCATGTTCGCATGGTCGTTATCCAAAACCATTAACCGTGTGGTGATACCACCCAAGGCAGAAAAATGGCGAGCGCCATCTCTAGATGCTTTTTCCGGTCCGGTTACCGCTGCAGTTGGAATAATCAATACATTAGCCGGATCCTGCCCACATGACTTCATAATCTCTAGATCCATTTCTTCGCATCCGGTTCGAAACTCCTCTCCCCCCACTAACGCAATATCTCCAATCATGCTTCTCCTCCTGTCTTAATTAAGTAATCCATTTAATAATCCAATGGTAAATAAAGATCTTGTTGTTGCTTTCATGGTTTGACCCACCCAACCTAGGCAGATAAAATTCGTATTGCCCACTGTAAACTACGAGTCCATGGAGGCCTCTTGTTTAATTTCATACATCACGTTCGAATACTGGTGCATAATGCGGATGAAATGGTTCAATACTTAGACCAGAATTTTGGGATGACTCCTTTAAAAGTTCAAGTATACGAAAAGCGCGGAATGAAAAATGCTATCTATAAAGTAGGATCTACTAATGTAGAATTCACTGAACCATTAGACATGAATTCTAAGATGGGTGAATTCTTAAAACAACAAGGGCCAGGGGTATATCATATAGCTTTCGGAGTCGACGACATACAAAATGCAGCCAAGATGCTATCCGAAAAGGGTAATAAATTAAAGGGTGAGAATGGTATGACCCAAAGCGCAGAGGGTTATATGACATCTAATATAGACCCAGAATACTCTCTAGGATTCCCATTTCAAATAGCCGAAGGCTAGCTATTAACATATCAAGAATTAAAACGACTGTATAACCATTCAACTATCCATTTAAGTTATCATTCACTTAAATGGTTTCGAATTCACGAGACTTAACTAACTCTTTACAGAACTCCTAATAGGTCAGTAGAAAGCTTTCTATGATACGATAAACCCTCGGTGTTGGTGTTAATGTAACGGTGAATCCTTACGTCATGCCGAGAAATTATCACGTAACGTTAAGGTGTTTTCTTCATGTCCCAGCCTTTGATCACAGATAAAATTCAACAAATGGTTTCAAATGCCCTGAAACAAGCTCAACAAGACGGCCTGCTAAACCTAGAAACAGAACCTGACATCGTCATTGAAAGGCCTAACAATTCAGAAAATGGAGACTTTGCCACTAACCTACCGTTACAACTCGCACGAGCTACTCGTATTAACCCAGTAAAACTGGCTGAAATCCTCGTAGAGCGCTTACATCAATCTGATGAACTCGCTAAGATTGAGTCGGCTCCTCCCGGGTTTATTAATTTTTATCTAAGGGATTCTTGGATACAAAAGCAGGTTGACACCATACGACATGCTGGATCGACTTTCGGTGATGTTAACGTCGGCAATTCTCAATCTATCATGATCGAGTTTGTCAGCGTCAACCCAACAGGTCCTGTCCATGTTGGCCATGCAAGAGGAGCAGTCCTTGGAAGCACGCTGGCTAACATACTCTCAGCAGCCGGATATTCTGTTACTAAAGAATATTATATCAACGACGCCGGCAACCAAATGGACGCATTTTATAATTCCGTACATACAAGATACCTGCAACTTTTAGGGGAAACTCGGGAAATGCCTGAGAATTCATATGAGGGAGAATATATAAAGGAAATAGCTGCAGAAATTATTCAATCGGATGGAGAAGCTTTCGCATCATCCTCGCCAACAGAAGATTCAATTCTAAAAATCAGGGAAATTGGCTTGGTGGCAAAGGACATGATGCTCCAAGAAATAAGTAAGGACCTGATCGACATAGGCGTATATTTCGATAATTGGTTCAGCGAATCATCTTTGTTCCAATCTCAAGAATACGAAGAAGCCATTCATTTACTTCGTAGCCAAAATTACCTCTCCGAACGAGAAGGTGCTTTATGGTTTAATTCCAACATTGAAGGCGGGGAAGATGAACCTGAAGACCGCGACAGTGTGGTAATTCGTTCTTCAGGAGAGCCAACCTATTTTGCATCTGACATAGCTTACCACCACAATAAATTTCTAAAACGCAATTTTGGTCAAGTAATAAACATCTGGGGAGCTGATCATCAAGGTCATGTCGCCAGGATGAAATCGGCTGTCCAGGCTCTAGGCATCAATTCCGATAGTCTAACTATATTAATCTCCCAATTAGTAACTTTGAAGCGTGGGAATGAATTAGTTAGGGCATCTAAGAGGACCGGTGATTTCGTTACTCTCCGCGAATTGGTAGAAGATGTCGGACTAGATGCCTGCCGCTTCTTCTTCCTAACGAGAGCAGCATCCACGCACATGGATTTTGACCTGGAATTAGCAAAAAAAGAATCCTCAGATAATCCCGTATATTATGTGCAATACGCTCACGCACGAATCTCCAATATTATTAAATTGGCAAGCGAACGGGGACTGAATTGGACTACTGGCAATTTGGATCTGCTAAATAACCCGAATGAGATTCATTTAATCCGTACTATGCTCCGATTACCAGAATTAGTGGATCAATCGGCAAGAGTGTTTGAACCACATCACTTGCCTCATTACGCAGTCGAATTATCTACAGCTTTCCATAGTTTCTATGAAAACTGCAGAGTAGTTTCCGCCAATGAAGAGGATTACGAGATTAGTCTTGCTAGATTGAAATTAGTTCAGGCTACTCAAGTGGTATTGCAACGATGTCTACAGCTAATGGGTATGAATGCCCCGGAAAGTATGTAACCCTGCTTCAAACATAGCTCATAGATGTTTCTCGAATAGGCCCTCCAACAGCTTGAATAATAACAAGGCCAGGTTTATGATTGGTTTATATTCTTCGCCCTGACACCTTTAGATTACGAATACATCTTCGGCTGTCTAAAATATTAGAAGGAAAATGTCTTCGTAATGGCCAATATCTTCGACTAACAAGAGTTACGGGCGACACAAATTTCCAAACCTAAGTAATCAACAAATATTGTTTCATAGGTATGTAAACAAACTAGATGGGCAATTTAATTAGAATAGCAAAAATGGCTTGGCGATACCGAACTCGGTTGACCATTGCTTATATAACTTTTTTCTTTGGGATTGGCGCCTCCTTGTTGATCCCTTGGCTCTTCGGAGAGTCCATAGATGCACTGGTATTATTTGAAGACGGTCAACTGATTCCACAAAACCCAGCTATTACTACCCTCCTAATCCTGGCCCTTGCCCTTCTTGGAGCTAGCTTATGTCGGGGATTTTTCGACTTTGGCCGAACCTATACCACCGACTCCCTATCTCAACTAGTTTCATTTGATTTCAGGAACTACATCTATGATAAGTTGCAACATGTCAGCTTTGCATACCACGACAAAGAACACACCGGAAACTTGATGTCCAAAGCCACTGCCGACGTAGAAGCTGTCCGCAGATGGATCAACATGGGCTTAGTTCGTTCGTTGGAAGTCGCGGTTCGCGTTACTGCGATTACGGTGATTTTAGCGTTTCTGAATTGGGAACTGGCCCTCCTCAGTCTCGTTTTCGTTCCATTTTTAGTGCTACGTTCTACCCTAGTCATGGCTAAACTACGTAGGATGTGGCTGCACGTTCAAGAAGTAAATGGGGAATTGGTAACTGTCCTACAGGAAAATCTCGTAGGAATACATGTTGTTAAAGCATTTGCTTCCGAAGAACATGAGAAACGAAAATATCGTGATAAAGCAATAGAGCTCCGCGAAGAATACTATCAATCAGAGCGTTTACAAGGTGTGAACAGTGCCTGGATGAGTCTATATTTTACCTTCGCACTTGGGTTGATACTCTGGTACGGAGGATGGGAAGTACTCAGAGGGGACTTGACGCCAGGCGAGTTAACCAAATTCGTCCTATTTCTCAACCAATTGACCTTCCCTATTCGACAAGCCGCCCAAATAATTAACAGTTTTTCTCGAGCAGCCTCTTCAGGTGAGCGTATATTCGACGTGTTAGACGCCGAATCACCTGTTCTAGAAAAACCCAACGCCAAAGTAATGAGCCGTAGCCAAGGACACGTCCTATTTAACGATGTCTCTTTTTCTTACGATGAGAAAATTCCAGCTTTAAAGGACGTTGAAATTGACGCACCTCCAGGTAGTATCACAGCTATTTTAGGCGCTCCTGGAAGTGGGAAAAGTACCATAGTCAACCTGCTCCCCAGATTTTACGATATCACTTCAGGTAATATCACTATAGATAACCAAGATATTCGCGATTTCACATTAGAATCTTTGCGAAGAAACGTTGGGATCGTGCAACAAGATGTATATCTGTTTAGTGCCACTATACGAGATAACATAGCATACGGTGCGGTCGACGCTACCCATGAGGATGTGGTTGAGGCTGCAAAAATAGCCCAACTTCATGAGCATATCATAAGTCTTCCAGATGGCTATGACACTTGGGTAGGAGAACGAGGAGCAACGTTATCCGGGGGGCAACGACAGAGACTTTCGATAGCTAGAACCATCTTGATCAATCCTCCGGTTTTGATCTTAGATGACTCTACATCCAGCGTGGATGTCGAAACAGAACGATTGATTCACCAGGCGATGGTAGCAGTCGTAAAGGGTCGAACGACGTTCGTTATAGCTCACCGTCTGAGTACAGTGAGAGCTGCTGATCAAATTCTTGTCCTCCAAGACGGATCTGTAAGCCAAAGAGGTAATCACCAAAAATTGATCCTTGAGGATGGTTCTTACAAGGACATCTATGAAATGCAACTTAGGCCACAAGAGGAAATAATGTTAGACGCTGCAATCCCAGCCAGTTCTACAAGAAATGTAGAAACAGAAGGTACAAACTAATGAACCGCGGCGGCGGCGGCGGCGGCGGCATGTTCCAAGGTGTTCGAGGAATGCATGCTGGAGGTATGCATTCCCCTACAACGGATAATTTAACAGACGAAAATATCCTCGGAAAAGCCTATGACAACAAAGTAGTCATGAGGCTATTTAGCTACCTAAGTGGTAATTATAAATATGCCATCCTAAGCCTAATAGCCGTAATAATCTATACTATAGCTAACGTTTGTATACCTTTATTCATAATGTTAGGTATCGATCAAGGAATTAACAACGGAAGCGTAACGGCACTTCACGTCATAGGGATCGGTTTTCTTTTCTTAACGCTAATACATTTTGGTGCCAATTATTTACAATTCGTATTCGTAGCGAAAGTAGGTCAAGAAATCTTATACGCTCTACGCCTACATATGTTCAACCATCTCCAGGCTCTTTCCCCATCATTTTTCCATAGGACCCCCGTAGGTAGGATTATGTCCCGAAGCCAAAGTGACGTTCTTCAATTACAAGAACTCTTTGAAATGATGGTCGTAAGCCTTGCCGACATCTTAAGCCTCGGCGGGATCATAATAGTAATGCTGGTGGTTGATTGGCAATTGGCTTTGGTCAGCTTAAGCATCATACCGATACTTTTTTTGGTACTAGGGTATTGGCAAAGATTCGCCAGAAGGTCCTTCATGCGAATTAGGCGAGCTATCGCCATGGTGAATGGAGAATACAATCAAAACATAACTGGCGTTAGAGTTGTTCAGAGTCTTAATAGACAGGACGAAAACTTAAAACATTTCAATGACTTAAATAGAGAACACCTGAATGCCAATCTTCAGGCCAGCCGTTTTTCCGGAGGGCTCCAACCTACTGTAGAATTATTAATAGGGATAGGGTTAGGGTTTGGGGTAGTGCTCTTTGGCGGAGTCCTCGCTCAACGCGGAGACTTGGATTGGGGCGTCTTAGTGGCTTTCGCACTTTGGATCCAAAGGTTCTTCGAACCTGTACGCCACCTCACTATGCAATATAGTCAATTTCAAAGAGCCATGGCAGCAGGTGTACGCCTTTTTGAATTGATAGACCTCGAACCAGAGGTTAACGATGGTCCCAACGCCATAAAAATGCCGACAGTTGAGGGTAATATTCAGTTCAAAAACGCCTCCTTCCATTACGTAGAAGGAGTAGAGGTCCTACAAAACATAGATCTAGAAATAAAGGCTGGTGAAAACGTAGCCTTAGTGGGGTCAACTGGAGCTGGCAAAAGTACCTTCGTAACTCTGATCCACCGATTCGCGGATGTAACCAAAGGTAGCATACTCATAGATGGATACGACCTAAAAGAAGTTGAACGCCAATCTCTGGTAAATCAAATGAGCATGGTTCTCCAAGAGCCATTCTTGTTCTCCGGTACCGTGAAAGAGAATATTAGATATAATCATGACTCCGCCACTGACGAGGACGTTTATAATGCCGCCAAAGCCGTAGGAGCAGATGAATTTATCAGCGCGTTGGATAATGGATATGACTCTGTTTTGGCTGAGCGAGGAGTAAATCTTAGCGTTGGCCAGAGACAATTGTTAAGTTTCGCCCGGGCTGTAGTCGGAGACCCTAGAATATTGATTCTAGATGAAGCCACAGCCAGTATTGATACCCACACAGAAGTCTTAATTCAGAGGGCACTTCAAAAGATCTTGAAAGGTAGAACATCTATAGTAATAGCACATAGATTATCTACGATACGTAATGCCGACAAAATTGTGGTACTAGACCACGGAAAAGTCGCCGAAGTCGGGAATCATGAACAATTATTGGACAAACGTGGAGTGTATTCACGTTTGTATGCTATAAATTATGGTCTAGGCAATGACGACACAGATGAAGCCCCAATGAGCAGCAACATCTCGTTGTCTTCAGCGGATAATGATTAAGGGTTTAATCATTATCTATTAACATGTCGTAAAATGACGTCAGCTAACTCCTCAGGCTTATCGTAGCCGATGTCATGTATGGTATCTATAATCCATTCTACACGGACATCTTTAGCAACGCCGACTGCCGCCTCCAACATTATTTCCCTCATACGTGAGAACTCTGTATGAGCTCGCTCAGGCTTTGGACCCGCGGGGATAATCAGCATTGGGCAATTAATTCTCGGGATTACGGTTGAAGGAGGTTCATTCCACATCGCCGTAAGTATTTGGCTATGATGAGAAGGTCGTAAAATATCTTCCATCAAACCATCAACATTTTCGTAAACCATGCTTAGTACTATTTTCTCTAAATCATCACCCCAACAATCGGCAAGTTGTTCCTTAAGCCGTCCCAAAAATTCTTCCCTGTCTCCCGATACATTCCGTGGCTTAAAGCGTTCTCTGAAAAATGCTTCCGTAGCATTAGGCAATAAATGGCCGTCCTGAAAGCCACCATCTATCATAATGAGCGAATTTATGCGATCAGGATGGCGCGCTGCTAAATTACTAGCTACGTGGCCTCCCCACGAATGACCGACGACCGAAACCCGATCTATTTCTAAATAATCAAGCAACCCAACTAAATCCATCGCCAATGTTTCCCAATCGTATCCAGTAGAAGCTTGTGTAGTTTGCCCGTGGCCCCTTTGATCTGGCGCTATAATCCTGTGGTATTCGGATAGATGATTCGCTACCCTTTCATACCAGTGGGCTGAAGATGCCATACCGTGTAACGCCAACAGGGGAGATCCACCGCCAGACCAATCCAAATAATGGACGTTAAGGTCATCTATATTAACCCAATGCTCTTCTGGGAGAATCAATCGAGTTGAATAATCCATAAAATCCCTACCGCCTATGATAGAGTCCCATCTAAACCAACAGCGCGGGGCAGATTATAACATGTGTTCAACAGAAACTAGATATATATTACCTCTAACAGGTATTTGAATAATACTAGACAATTATCAAGGGGTTGTTTAACCTATTTGAGTCCTAAGTAGAACCAATCAGGAGGATATAAGATATGACTACCAGCTCACAAACTATTGAAATTTTGGATCCCCGACTTGAATTGGTCCCAGAAGAAATAGGAATAAGTTCTGACTTACCCAGTTTGAAAGGCAAGGTAATAGGATTGTTAGAAAATCGGAAATATCACGCAGACGTTTTTTTAGAGGAATTAGAGCAAGTTCTGACTACCGATTACCAGGCAGACAAAGTAGTTTACCGTAACAAATTCAGTTTCAGTGCTGCTTGCTCTGATGAGACTATAAATGAGTTGACCGAACAGTGTGACGCAATAATACACGCAATTGCTGATTGAGGTTCCTGTACAGCGTGGGGTCTCCACGATACAGTAGTCACAGAATCAAGAGGTATCCCATCGGTAAGTGTAATTACAAGTAATTTCACTAAAGCCGCTTATGCAAGGGCCACATCGCTCGGAATGCCAGGTGTACGGATAGTAGTGTTACCCAGCCCACTGACACCTAAATCTATACCAGAAGTCAAACAAATGGCTCACGATTACGCTGGGGAAATCGTCGGTTTATTGACTAGTACATAAACCCAATGGCAAATTGCTCAGGTTAAGTTTCCGAGGAGATTATGGTCAACACGAACGCGCTTACATCCCGAAGAATTGAAGTTTCTAGTTCTTTTGATGATATTCAAGATTATTATGAGGAGCTAGGATGGACCGATGGACTTCCCGTAGTTCCAGCTACGCCAGATCTCGTTCGGAAAATGCTTGGAGGATACGGAGAAGATCCATCCTTTTCATTAGGTAATATACAACCTCAAAACGCAAGCGTGACTCTAGAGAAAGTAGCTATAAACGCCGTGATGGCTGGATGCCGCCCTGAACACTTCCCTGTAGTCGTAGCTGGAATACAAGCTATTTTAAAACCGGAGTTTAATCTGGCAGGTTGCCAAGCAACTACTGGAGGGGCAGCTCCTGTCACGATTGTTAATGGGCCCATAGCTCGGGATCTAGACATTAACGGGGATGCAGGCTGCTTCGGACCAGGGCACAGATCTAATGCCGTAATAGGCCGTGCTATTCGGTTGGTCATCCGGAACATTGGAGGGCTCATACCGGGAGAAATGGACAAGGCGACACTAGCGCTACCCGCCAGATATACTTTTTGCTTCTCAGAGAACGAATCTCGAAGTCCTTGGGAGCCCCGCCACGTAGAATTGGGCCTAAAACCCAGTGACAACATGCTCACAATCTCAGCTATACGCGGGTTGTACGTAGTAATGGAAAGTACAGTCCCCACAGGGCTGGAAGTTTTAAAAACATTGGTAGAATCTACACAGACCACCGGGTTCTCCAACTATTATCAAATAGGGACCGGGGCCCAAATTACGTTGGTGCTGTGCCCTGAACATGCCAACGAAATTGCTCAAAGCGGTTTCTCTAAATCTGACGTAAGGGAATTCATTTTTCAAAACGCCCGAATGCCGTTGAAAAACCTAGTTAACATGGCCCACTATGGTAATCGTAATTGGCCTCAATGGGTTGACGAGACTAATCCAGAAACATTAGTTCCAATAGCACTCAAGGCAGATGATATTGTCGTCGTTGTTGCAGGGGGTGATGGTAGACACTCAGCCTGGCTTGCGGGGTGGGGCGTTACACGAGTCGTAACTCAACAAATAAGAGCCAACCCGTGATAGTGAGAACTTCTCACTATGGCTACTAAATTTAACCTTCCGAATAACACTGCGCTCAAGACGTAAGGCCTCAACAATGTCGTGCTCTGGCTTATTTCCTAACAGCCCATTCTTCGGGGCACTCCCTGTGCTGCGCCATAACCTTGAATTCTACCCGGCCTCCCTCAAGATTATTTTTGGACTTGATGTGATATAGATGCCGGTGTATAATTTATTGTTACACATATCGGAGGGACGATCTAATGACCCAGTCGGCACCGATGACCAATCCAATCGATGAGAATGAACCGCCTAGTTGCTGTCACCACTGGGTGATCCAGCCTGCCACTGGGCCGGTTAGTGCGGGGGTATGTCAGGTCTGCGGAGAATCAAGAGAATTTAAGAACTACGTGGAAGCCTCCACCTGGGGAGATGATAAATCAGCTTCCCGAACACGTAACCAAGTTGTTGAAGAAACCGTAGCCGATCACATTGAAAAAGATGAGGAAGAATAACTATCCTTCTTCATTAACAGTGTAATAGGTCCAAATTAAAAAGCCCTGTATGTTATACAGGGCTTTTTAATTTGGACCTATTACACAGAAATCCGAACACAACAGTTGGATTTCCGTTTGGTTGTTGTATACCACCAGAATCCCCTACGAAATATTGAACTTACCCTCTTGCTATTCATCATATTTTAGATTATCTTTGGATGCCCAAAAGGGATCATAAACGGGAGAAAGATACAACCGGTGTTCACTCACTTACATGTACATACCGAATACAGCATGTTAGATGGTATTAGCCGGATTCCTGAACTGGTATCACATACCAAAGAATTAGGGATGCATTCCTTGGCTATAACTGATCACGGATCATTGTATGGAGCCGTAGAATTTTACTCGGAATGCAAAGAGGTCGGGATCAAACCGATAATAGGATGTGAAGTCTATGTAGCCCATTCTAGCCGAAGAGATAGGAGCAGTTCGGAGCGGAGTCCTCATCACCTAGTACTTCTGGCCAGAGACAACGTAGGTTATCAAAATCTGATGCAATTAGTGACCCTAGGGCATTTGGAAGGATTCCACTACCGACCACGTATTGACAAAGAACTGCTAGTCGAGAGGAGCCAGGGACTAATTTGTCTTTCCGGCTGTCCATCGGCTGAAGTCCCAAAATTAATATCAGAGGGTAACCTCGAAGGTGCCAAAGAAGCCGCCATCTGGTATCAAGAATTGTTTAAAGACGGTTACTTCCTAGAACTCCAATCTCATCAGAAGGTTCCACAATTAGACGAAATTAACCAGGGTTTGGTAGAACTTAGCAAAGAGCTATCTATTCCGCTAATTGTAACAAATGATTCTCACTACGTTGAACAAGATCACTCGCCATTCCAAGATATTTATATTTGTATCCAAACCAATACCAACATTGATGATCCTAAACGGCTCCAAATGGAGGACGATTCATACTACATTAAAAGCCCTGAAGAGATGTCTGCCCTCTTTCCCGACTTTCCCGAAGCCATAGAAAACACCAACCTAGTTGCGGAGATGTGTAACGTGGAGTTGGGGTTCGGAGAAACTCATCTTCCCAAATACGATACTCCAGGGGACTTAAACGCAGACGATTACCTTACGCAACTTTGCTGGGAAGGCTTTAGACAAAGATATTCCGATGCGTCCGAAGAGTCGGAGAAAAGGCTCTCATATGAGCTCGACGTCATACGTAGTACTCAATTTGCAAATTACTTCCTAGTAGTTTGGGACATCATGCATTTTGTCCGAACCAAAGGAATTCTATCCGCTGTGAGGGGTAGCGCGGCCGGAAGCGTGGCCCTATATTGTTTAGGTATCACAGATATTGATCCAATGGAATATCGTCTGATATTCGAGAGATTCTTGAATATGGAACGTAAGGAAATGCCAGACATTGACATGGATTTTCAAGACGACCGTCGAGATGAGGTTCTTCATTACGTTATAAATAAATACGGCAGTGATCGAGTTGCACAGATTATTACCTTCGGCACCATGGGGGCCAAAGCCGCTTTGCGGGATGTTGGTCGAGGGTTGGGTATGGGCTACGGTGAAGTAGACCGCATTGCCCGCATGGTGCCTTTCAAATCCAGAACCATTACTGACGCTTTAAAAGCCAATCCCGAATTCCAGTCAGCGTATGAGAGCGAAATTCCTGTTAATAAATTGGTAGACAACGCTTTAGGATTGGAAGGTGTAGTACATCACGTCAGCACACATGCAGCCGGAGTTTTGATCGCTGATGAGCCTCTGACGAATACAGTGCCACTCCAACGCCCAAGTAAAGGCGACGAAACAAGTCCGGTTATGATGACTCAATACCCCATGGATGCTGTCGCGAAATTGGGTTTACTTAAGATGGATTTCCTTGGATTGACTAACCTCAGCATTCTAGATAGAGCGGTAAAACTTGTAGACAATAACCAAGGGGTAAAAATAGACCTCAACCGTTTACCACTTAATGATGCTGATACTTTTGCTTTACTTTCCTCTGGAAAAACGACCGATTTATTCCAGCTAGAAAGCTCGGGAATGCAGCGTTACATTAAAGAGCTTAAACCCTCTAATCTCGGTGATATTGCTGCAATGATCGCCCTCTACAGACCCGGACCAATGGAACATATAACTTCCTTTATAGATGGCAAACACGGACGCATACCCATCTCGTATCCCCATGATAGCCTAAAAGAATTACTGGATGAAACCTATGGAGTTATAGTTTACCAAGACCAAGTATTGCTAATCCTTCAAGGATTTGCCGGATATTCGCTAGGCGAAGCGGATATAGTTCGGAAGGCAATGGGGAAAAAGATATCCTCCTTAATGGCACAAGAAAGAGACAAATTCGTTAAAGGGGCTCAAGGCAAAGGATTTACAGAAAATTTAGCCATCGAAGTGTTTGATTTAATAGAACCGTTCGCAGGTTATGCTTTTAATAAAGCTCATAGTGTTAGCTATGCCCTGATATCGTACTGGACAGCGTATTTTAAAGCCCATTATCCGGTCGAATACATGGCTTCAGTCTTGAACTCACGACTAGATAATACCGAACGTATGGTAAGCAGTATAAATGAATGCTTTAAATTAAAAATTCCCGTTCTTTTACCTGACATCAACCATTCAGAGGAATTCTTTACCATAGATAAAGATACATCCTCCAATCCTGTTATACGGTTTGGATTATCCGCAATCAAGAATGTAGGCTCAAGCGCAATCTGTCCGGTTGTGGAAGAACGCAAGACTAATGGGGCCTTTAAATCAATTGACGATTTTTGCCAGCGTGCAGATGTTAGCAATCTAAACGGAAGGACTCTTGAAAGTCTTGCCAAAGCCGGTACTTTCGATTCGCTTGGACCACGAGGTGCGGTATTAACCAACATCGAACAAATCGTAGCTTCAGCTCAGCTTGCTACTCGGACTAGAAATAGTGGGCAAACGAGTATGTTTGACGCAATTACCATGGCAAATCCGAATGCTACCGTTGTAGGCATCTCCCTATCGGGGCCCGATATAACAGATCAGGAGAAATCGGAACAAGAGATTGAATACATCGGTCTATCTCTGTCCTATAACCCTTTAATCAAGCTCGCTGGATTTGCAGACGAGGGTTACATAACTAACTTAGAACATCTTGAACAAAGTCCTCAAGACCAGAATCTTACTTTTCTTGGCCATGTTTCTAATGTAACGGAACGATACACTAAAGAACAGAAAAAATTCCTTCTAGTTAATCTGGACTTGCTGGGCGGCCCGGTGGAAGTGGTCGTTTGGCCAGATATTCTGGACCGAACGCAGAGTGAGTGGGTGGCGGGCCGCCTGGTGAGAATCACAGGTAAACTAAGATGGCGGGGCGACCAATATTCGATTGTTTGCGAGCAAGCTCAGGAGTTTTCTCCAGACCTCGAACCTATATCGAACGTTAACACCCAAAACAGTCCCAATACCCCATCACAAAAAAGGCAAAAGCAAAATATAACCGGGGACAATCCCAATACCGTAGGACGGAAGGGTCAACCACCCAATACAGATATCAGCAATGCGGTTCCAGCATATAGGACAGTTGCTCTCAAGATAAAAGAATCATCCGATGCGATAGATGACGCCTATTTACTCCGTGAAGTTGTACAGGTCTTACTAGAATACCCAGGTAAGGATCGGGTAAACCTCCGCATCCAAACAGGAGGGAAACAGGTGGTGATGGAGTTACCAGTAATCAGCACGGGTTACACTGAGGAAATGAAATCAAGGTTAGAAATCCTTCTGGGCCTGAATAGTGTTGAGCTCCAATCTCCTCATCTAGTATCGGAAGATAGTATACCGGTCTAGAGATTATTCTAGCGGGATCCAATCCTAGTTATCTTAGAACCATGATTTCGTAATATAAACAGCCCAAGGTCTACCATTTACCAATAATCGGGCTTCCGCTCAACATTAATGTTTCCGAAAATAATCCTCAGAGGTGAAACATGAGCCTACCAGAATTCGATGTCACAGATCAAAAAGTGCTAGTGGTGGGAGCTGGGCGCGGTATTGGAAAAGGTATAGCTCTGGCTTTTGCTGAAGCTGGAGCAGATATAGCGATTACGGGATTAACCTCAACCGGTGTTAATCAAGTCGCTAAGGAAATAGAGGAACTTGGCAGAACAGCTTTTCCAATAACTGGCGATGCAACGAAAGCGGTAGATATGGATAGAATTGTTCAGGAAACACTAGATCAGTTCGGCCATGTAGATACTTTAGTAAACTGTGTGGGAGATGCTATAAGGAAACCGGTAGTAACTTTACCTGGATCAACATCCATAGGTATGACTGAAGAAGAATGGCATTTTATAGTTAACATCAACCTTACCGAAGCATACCAAGGTTGTCATGCAATAGGACCTCATCTGCTAGAACGAAGACAGGGGTCCGTCATAAACATTACTGGCTGGGCAGCCTTCAGGGGACGACCTGAATCTGCAGCCTATGATGCTGCTAAAGCTGGCATAATGAGATTTACCGAATGCTTGGCTCAAGAATGGGCTCCCTTTGGCATTCGAGCCAACGCCATCGCGCCCGGATCCTTCCCCGATCCGGAACAAATGAGCCTAGAAGCTTATCAGCAGAGACAAGAAACAGCAAAAGGACAAATACCTTTAGGTAGGACCGGTCACCTCAAAGAAGTAGGGTATCTTTCAGTTTTTCTAGCTTCACCTGCTGCAGCGTATGTCACGGGCCAGACTTGGGCAGTCGACGGCGGTATTAGTATAAAACACCCTTAAGACAAGCCTATACCATTCATTCGACAATCAGCCAGCCAATATACCTTACAACTATAGATATAACACAACATAAGTAGGCACGTCGCACTCAACAAGCATTGATACCTACGTAAATGAAATCTTCCAAGAAGGTTGACCTCAAATTACCCATACATCTCTTTAATGTATCCTGCTGTAACCGTAACTATTGCACAAGATGATCACCACCTTTAACATTAAGGAGTGATGTGTACTGTTGAATTCCTCTGTTATCCCACTGAAAATATTAAAAATCATTATGGCTAAACACAACTCTGGAACCGCGATTAGTATACAAGGTTTAAAGAAAAGTTTCGGAGCAAATCCTGTTATCTGGGATTTAAATCTTGAGCTTAAGTGGGGGAAATTTCTCGCTTTATTTGGAACCAATGGTAGTGGTAAAACTACTTTGCTTAAGATATTAGCAAGCCAAATTCAGGCCGATTCGGGTCAAATCATAATATCCGGATATGATCAGGCAAAAAATCCACGGGCCATCCGTAGAAATATTGGAGTTGTAGGTCACCAGCATTACCTGTACGACGATCTTACTTGCGCGGAGAATCTACAATTCTACGGTAGGTTATATAACCTCAGCCAAATCTCTAAGAGAATAAACTCAGTACTATCAAGGGTGGATTTAGAACAGTATTCTGGCTGGAAAGTTAGATCTTTATCACATGGTATGCAAAAACGGTTGGCCTTAGGTAGAGCTATCTTGCATGAACCTGCCATATTGTTACTCGATGAACCAGAGGGAGGTCTGGATCAAAGATCTCTTGGAATACTCCATGATATCTCCTCAGAATGGACCTCCAGCATGAGGTCTATCATTATGACTACTCATAATCATGATCTGGGGAATCGTTGGTCAGATAACATAGGCATCCTATCCAACGGTATATTGAGAACAGACTAATACGTATAGGTTATACGGAACCTTATTAAATACTTGAAATTCTAAGCAATATAAACCGTTCTAGAAATCTTATATGAACTCAATTATTCACCCTTTACTAATAATAATATGGAAAGACATCCTTTTAGAAATCCGGTCCAAGGACACAATAATATCAGTATTAGTCTTTGGGGCGTTATTAGCCATAGTGTTCAATTTCGCCCTTAACATCAACCCTCGTCAGATTTCTGAAATAGCCGCTGGAATAATCTGGGTTTCATTCGCCTTTTCAGCGATCCTGATCATGAACAGGACCTTTGTAAGGGAACAAGAACAAGGATCTCTTGACGGATTACTTCTTAGTCCAATCAGTAGAGATGTCATATTCCTAAGTAAAGTATTAGTTAGCTTCTTATTCATGATAACGATTGAAGCTATTCTATTACCTCTCTTCGCAGCTATGTTAAACATTAACAACTTCTCCTGGATATTGTTAGCCACCATGGTACTAACGACGTTAGGGTTCGCAACTGTTGGAACGTTGTTTTCTTTCATGGCCGTCAAAACCCGTTCAAGAGAAATTATGCTACCAGTACTATTTTTCCCAATTATTCTACCCGTAATTATAGGAGCTATCGAAGCCTCTAGAGGGTCATTCGGAATCGGGTATGAACCAAGCTGGAACAGATGGTTACCGTTGATAGCTATTTTTGACGCGCTGTTTCTGGTAATCTGCCCGTGGATTTTTTCTTACCTTGTAGAGGAGTGAAATACATTGTCGATTCAAAACGAACCGAAGAATACTGATGAGGAGTTCCGGATCAAAGAACACTGGCCTCTTGTTCACCTGCCTAAGTACTTAGCGGTTCTTGGGCTCGTTTTAATGACAATCAACATGTATCTGATTTTTTTAGTAGCACCTACGGATATAGTACTAGGCCACATCCAACGGATATTTTACATCCATGTTCCAATGGCCATTTTGTCATTTTTATGTTTTTTTATCGTATTCATCGGGAGTCTTGGGTATTTTGGCGTTTTCCAAGTCTTCAAACTTAGATCAATAAAACAGAATACCTGGGACTCCGTAGCACATTCTGCTGCTGAGGTCGGCGTAATATTTGTCACATTGGCACTTATCACTGGAGTGATATGGGCCAAGCCTGTTTGGGGAACATGGTGGACGTGGGAACCTCGGCTAACTACTACACTAATCCTATGGCTAATTTACGTGTCATATTTGATGCTTCGAAGTTATGCGAGGAGCACAAAACAAGGTGCTGTTTTTTCCGCGGTCATAGGTATAGTAGGCTTTGTGGATGTTCCAATAGTGTACTATTCAGTTGTATGGTGGAGATCTATACATCCATCTGCAGTAATAGGACCTTTCTCAGAGTCGAACTCATTGGATCCAACAATGAACCTTATACTTTGGTTTTCTTTTTTGACGATTTTGGTTCTGTTCGCTTACCTGCTATTGGAACGAATTGCTTTACGGAATACTGAATTCGACCTGGCACGACTCAAACTCTTAAGAGAGTTAAAACGAATACGGTGATTAAGAAATGCTATTATTAAAAGTATTAACCGATAACCACTCGGTATCCAATAATCTTACATATTTATTCGCGGCATTCGCTATAACATGGGTGATTTTTTTCATCTACGCGTTTTTCGTCTCTAAAAGACGCCAAGAAGTACACGATGAGATCGCTGAACTCCATGAAACACTCACGAGGCCTCAGAACGATGTTTAAGTGAAAATAGGTCGTTAACAAGATGACTTTCTTTCAACTCAAACTCCGTCTACGCATTTCTCGGACCTAAGTTTCTTGGGATATCCTTCCACAGTAGTACCGTGAATTCCAAAATCTAACTGACTAACATGTTATGATTAAAAGTAACACAGCTAACAAAAAGCGCCTGATAATAGGAAGAGCACACACTCTTGCAAGAAGAATATCAAAATAATCACAAGTTTAAATTTATAATATTTGGCATAGTACTAATACTAGCTATTGGTTACATGGTGTACGCGGCATTCCCGGGTAATGTCCTCTATTTCCTCACAGTTAGCGAATTTATGGGGTCAGATGAATATCATGACGGTAGAAGAATTCGGGTGTCAGGTGCTTTGGTAGATGGAAGTTTCCACCGAATCGATAATTCAACCCAAAGTAATTTTCAATTAATTGATAAATCTGGTGGCTCAGCAGACAGACTAGAAGCTGCATATGTAGGTGTGATGCCAGACTTGTTCTTTAACCCCCATTCGGAAATCATCTTAGAAGGCAGATACGAAGAATCAAATATCTTCCACGCTGAACACATCCTGGTTAAGTGCCCTTCCAAATACCAGGCCATGGAAGAAGAAAAAGGGACTCCTAGTTAATACTTTGATTGAATGAGTCAACAAGTTATTTATAGCTGCTATTAATGGGAAATCCGCAAACTATAATCGAGAACATCCGGATTTCTTCGATTCTATCAATCTTAAGGTATTTATGAGGGGTTACCAAGACGGTCTTTTTATCAGATCTTCAAACAACGCAAAAGTTCCTGGGACTTATATACTCCTGATCGAACTGACTGAAGCTAACCCGATAAATGTGGGAAAATTAGGAATACATATTTTTGAACCTGGCTACTATCTTTATATAGGTAGTGCGCTAAACGGATTAGTATCCCGGATATCTAGACACATGAGATCCGATAAACCTTGTCACTGGCACATAGATTACCTAACACAAGTTGCGCGCGTCATCGGTATATTTTGGACTGTCGGCACAAAAAACAATGAATGCGAGTGGTCCAGTCAAATAGCATCCAGTAAAATCTCAACATCCCCTGTGCGAGGTTTTGGTTCGTCGGATTGCAAATGTCGGACGCATTTATATTTTTTTTCACGTTTATCGAATGTTTACCGGATGATAAGTGAAATACCTCCCGAATATTCAGTAAGTTACCAATAACCGTCCAATCAGGGTATTTATTTATGGATAAGCAAATCAGCTCCTACTCAGTTCGTCTTGACACCTAGAGGCGGAAATGTAAGACTGACCAAGCCAAACCGGCAGTTCTTTGAATTGCAACCACTATGCCAAAATATGTAGGAGATTTGTTATGCCAGATGTAAAAATAGAAATCCGCAGTAATGGCCCCATGCGTGTATATGGGCCTTTCGAACTAGTTGATCAAGAAGGTAATCCTTACACTATCCCTGAAGGGCAATGGGCTAGTCTCTGCAGATGCGGTCAGTCTGCCAACAAACCCTTCTGTGACGGCGCTCACCGTGATGCCGGGTTTGATGCCCCTAGTAAGGCCAGCTAACCCAGATTTCATTAAATTAACGGCGACCTGAGATGACCAACAATCGGTCTCAGGTCGCCGTTAGTAATTAGCCCTCACGAGCTGAATAAATCTTTTTAATGTTCTGAACAGAAGTTAACCGCTCCTCTGCCATAAGGTCAGCAGCCTGATACGTTGGGATGTCTTTGGTTTTAGAAACTGAGATCACATTCTCCATAATGTCATATATCCTCTCAGTTCGTTCTCTAGCACGGTCAGGATTGTACGGTGAGCCTATTTCGGCTTCAACATTTATTATGCCTCCCGCGTTTACGACATAATCAGGCGCATACAAAATTCCTCTACGGTGTAATTCATCACCATCCGCATCGGTCAACAATTGATTATTTGCACCGCCAACCACTAAATCGCAGGTTAATTTGGGTATAGTCGAGCTATTCAATACGCCACCAAGCGCACAGGGGGAGAAAATATCGCTTGGTACATCAAAGATCTCTTCAGGCAGCACGACTTCCAATCCCATCTGCTTCGCTTTATCTATAGCTCCCTCATAAACATCTGTAACAATCAATGTCGCATTCTCTTTAAGCAAATGGTGGGCCATGTTAAAAGCAACTTTGCCAAATCCCTGAATAGCAACTCTCCTGCCGGACAGGGAATCTGTTCCCCATACCTCCCTCGCAGCAGCTTTCATGCCCATATATATACCTAAGCCTGTCATGACTGACGTATCGCCACTTCCACCCATAGTGATAGGCAACCCCACTACGTAACTGGTTTCTTGACGAACGTATTCTAAATCCCTGCCTGTACTGCCTACGTCGGTTGTAGTCAAATATCGGCCGCCCAAGGTCTCCACAAATCTGCCGAATGACCTCAACATGGCTTCCGTCTTTTGAGTGTAAGAATCCGCTATTATGACAGCTTTACCGCCGCCTAAAGGCAGATCAGCGACTGCAGATTTGTAACTCATTGCTTTAGCCAGCCTTAAAGCGTCTTCAATAGCCTCTGCTTCCGTGGCATAAGGCCAAATTCGCGTACCACCACATGCAGGGCCTAAAGTAGTGTTATGAATAGCCACGACTGCCTTAAAGCCTACGCCGGGATCCGTAAACATCGTCAATTGTTCGTATCCCTGATCACTCATACGATCCAATATATCCATCTGAATACCTCCAACATCTATCTTAACTATATTCCATTTGTTGCCATGGAGAAAACTACTAAGTCCAAGGTTTTTTAGTTCCAAGACACCTTAGGATCGAACTGGCACAGGGTAAGACTGGTATATATAGGCGTCGGCGAAAAAGAGTATAATGAATTTCAGTACCACGGAGCCAGTGGATTTGAATTTGAGGAGGTCCCAAAATGACTCAACAAATGCACGCCCAAATGGGAGGGGAAACAGCAGGCCCTGAGGAGTTGATTAATGCAGGAGCTGTGACCTTTGGATTAGAATACAGGACCAATGTCGGTGGAGTAGACGAGGGGATATGTATTCACGTATATGGTAACGAAATGGAAGGTAACGATAAAGAGCTTTTAAGACTAGATTGCTTTAGAATCTCACCTCATTATCACTACCGGAATGCCAACATCAAACAAAATATCCGTCTAGAACTAGACTATACGGCAGAAGGGGACCCCTTATCATGGGCTTTGGACAAAATCCAGAATAGATTGCCAATTATGCTTCTTAAATGTCAAGCAGAGGACGTGGCTCGTAATCTAGACCAAAGAGACGTCAACGCAGTAATTCCCAAAATTGTAGCTTGGGCAGAAACCAAAACACATAATCGAAATTAAACTTATTAATAATTTTAAGTTGTATCATGTATCTCAACACTAGGGTAACCAGAAGGGCCTCGTGGTTGTTCGAGGCCCTTCATCTATTCAAGGTAATCGGAATCCCAGATAACAAGCAATAGGAGATAAGATGCCAGCGAAACAATACGAGAATTCACCAAATTTAATCCTGGACCCTACAATGAAGTATTCAGCCACCATCGAGACCGCCCAAGGTACCATGACGGCGGAATTATTTCCTGCAGAAGTACCAATAACCGTTAATAACTTTGTATTTTTAGCACGAGAAGGTTTTTATGAAGACGGATGTTTTCATAGAATAATATCGGGATTTATGATTCAAGGCGGATGCCCCAAGGGAGACGGAACCGGTGGACCTGGTTATCGTTTCCAAGACGAAGAAGTAACACGATCCTATACCAAGGGAACGTTAGCTATGGCTAACGCAGGACCCAACACTAACGGTAGCCAATTTTTTATAATGCATGGTGATACAGGATTACCGCCCAATTACACAATATTCGGTAAATTAACGGATGGAGAAGATACATTAGACACTATAGCTAGCTCTCCAACAGTATCCAGCGGTAGAGAAAATTCCAAACCGGCTGAAAGACTCCCCATTCATAATATTACTATCCATGAAGAGCCTATCAATCCATAATTTAATTCTATGCTGGCTAGCCAGATTCTAGCTATACTGTCTCAGGCATAATGCGAGGACGTCTAGCCAGCAAAAAACAAATACCCCCGATAAAATTGAATAAACCTAACAACAGAAAAGCGTTCGTATAAGATCCTTGAACATCCTTGATATACCCAGCAAAAGGTGACGCGAATAGTAGTAAAACATTCATTGGCACCGTGGATAATCCCAGTATTTTCCCAAAAGATGCTCGACCAAAATATTCTCCTCGAATCGAAGTAGTTAAAGGATTTCTACCACCGAAACCTGCTCCAAACAATACGGCAAACAAATAAATAGTTCTGAGACCGCCCGCATATGTAAGAACTAACACTCCAATGGCTTGCAAAGTCGTAAATAAAAAAAGCACTCGATTTTTCGGAGCTATATCACCAAGATACCCACCCACCAGCTGAAAAACCATAGCTACCGCAGTGTAAACAGCTACGACCCATCCTGTAGTCTGAATATCAAAACCTTTATCTTTAAGAAGCAATCCCAGATGGGCCATGATAGCCAATATGACCATAGATGTGAGTCCGTGTCCGAAAGAAATCAACCAAAAAGCAGGTGTCATAACTGCTTGTCTAGCAGTGAGATCAACAACAGGCGCCGGATAGTGGGTATCATTAGATGGACTTACACGACTACCATCTATTAATTCGCTGGGGATAGGATCACCATCGGTTCCTTGCCCGTAATCCTGAGGCTTGTCCCTAATGGCTTTAGACAGCGGAACTGCCATTATAAGAGTGACTATGCCAAGGATGAAAGCAGTTAGTTCCCATCCGAGGCGATTATGTTCTGGATCAATTGACCAAGCAATAGCCGGTACAAGAATTAGGGCACCAATTCGGCTCCCCATGTTTGAAAACCCCATGGCCTTGGACCTATTTCTAACAAACCAATTATTCAACGCCGTCATCAATGGTAACCAGCTGCCTAATCCCTGCCCAAGGGCCATCACGACAAATGCCAGGTAAAACATCCAAAGTGAGTTAACCTGCCAAAAAATAAAGAACCCGATACTCAATATTAAAAGTCCGATTAAGATCATTCGTCTAGGACCCAACTTATCAGTCAAGTACCCTTCCAACGGTCCCATAAACCCACCTTCAATCCGGGTAAACGTTAGGGCAAACCCGATTTGGGTACGAGACCATCCAAAGCTACTTTCCAGAGCTACTGCCCAGACAGCCATGGCATGATATAAGGGTACGGTTGCCAGTGTCATAACCAAACCACTGACTCCAACCAACCACCATCCGTAGAAAATATTAGAAGGTTTAAATGGCTTCACTATTAATTATCCAGTAAACATCATTGACAGTTTAAATAGTTGGCAAATAACTCGCCAAGAATATGAAGCGGAATGAGAAATCAAGCCCAAAGTATAACTCAAAGAAACTCAATAACATTGGATGCAAATCGTGTAATATGACCTCTCCTGGCCAAGGGAATGGGCTTAGATTCCCTCTTTTTTGAGATCAACCTACCTGTTTAAGCCAAAGTTGATAAACTGTTTTTCTGGGAAGCTTATATTGTGCCGTTACCTGTGCGACCGCCTCCCGAGCGCGGTAACCAGATTTTTTTAATTCAATCAATTCTAAAGCAACTGCCTCCAATTTCGACTCATCTGATATCGGATGTAGAAGTGCCTCAGACCCCGAAACGACCAACACAAATTCGCCCCTCGGGTTATTAAAATAGTCAATTGCCTCGCTAATCAATCCATGGAATATTTCTTCATACCATTTCGTGAGTTCTCGACAAATCGCTATATGTCTATCTCCAACAATAGTCAACAACTCGTTTAATGTCGCTAACAACCTGTGTGGCGCCTCAAAAATAACTATAGGGTCCATAAAAGTTTTTATGGACTCTAACTTCTCAATCCGGTCCTTCTTCCTACGGGACAGAAATCCTAAGAATAGAAAGGAATCTCCGCTAAAGCCAGAAACTGATATCGCTGTCGTAACCGCCGACGGTCCGGGAACAACTGAGATGACGTGTCCGGCGGAACGAGCATCGGAAATTAGTTGGCTTCCGGGATCGCTAATAACAGGCATGCCAGCGTCGGAAACAAGAGCGACATCTCCAGAATTGAGGCTTTCTAGTATGGTCGGGATTCTAATCTGCCAATTGTGAGCATGGTAACTAATCAAAGGAGTCCGAACTTGAATATGGTTTAGCAGTCGTCTAGTCACCCTCGTATCCTCGGATGCCACTAATGCAACGGACCCGAGGACTACTCGCGATCGTTCAGTCAGATCCCCTAAGTTCCCTATCGGTGTTCCCACTATATAGAGTGTTCCCATATTTCTTAGTATACCCTCACAGACCGCGGATCAAGATGACAAATTGGGGCACCATTACTCATTCTTAAATCTATTGCCCAATCAGCCTACAAGCATTAATCTTAGCTAATATCCAAAGAGCAATCTAGATCATCATTTTATTCACAAGGAGAGACGATGCCCAATCTCAATGGAGGCCACCTTTTCATAAGATGTTTGAAACAAGAAGGGGTAAAGCGGGTGTTTACCATCGTAGGTGACACCATCTTACCCTTAGTCGACGCGGCGGCTGATGAAGGAATTGAATTCATTGATACCCGCCACGAAGGTGCAGCCATGCATATGGCTGATGGTTACGCCAGAATAACTGGTGAGCCCACTGTAGCCATGTTTACCGGGGGTCCTGGATATTCAAACGCTATATCTGCGCTGCCGGCCATTTACACATCCGAAAGCCCGGTTATATTTGTTGCCGGCTGTGCTGAATTGCCAGAAAAAGGCATGACTACTTTTCAGGAAATTGACCAGATCAGTATGGCAGCGCCGGTAACTAAAGGCTCATGGCTAATCCACGATAAAAACCGTATCCCGGAGTTCGTGGCGACAGCATTTCGATCAGCAATGTCAGGGAGACCCGGTCCAGTGCATTTAACCTTACCTATCGACATACAAGAGGCAGCTGTATCAGAAGATGACCTACCTCCTTATTTACCCAATGAATACCGTAATATGGGACGAGCTCAGGGAGACCCTGAACTAATTAGACAAGCAGCCAACCTTCTGAGCGGAGCCCAAAAGCCAGTAATCATACTGGGAAACCCTGCCAGATATTCAGTATCCGCCGACCAAGCCAGCGCTTTAGCAGAGAAAATCGGTGCACCCGTATTTACAGTTGAACAGGCGCGCGGATTGATAGATGATGATCATCCGCTATGTTTCGGGTATGCTGATGGAGCGCTGAATGCCACTGCAAGACGTTTTAGAGAAGCTGACGTAGTACTTCTGCTCGGCAAAAGGCTGGATCACCGTTACAGGTACGGCGGAATATTCAGTCCTACTGCCAAGATAATTCAGGCCGACCCTTCAGAAGCCGAAATCGGGCGTAATCGCGGTGTAGCAGTCCCACTCCTAGGGGACCTAGGTGCAATAACCGAGCAATTAACATCTGCCTGCCAATCTAATCCCAATTTGGCGCCATGGTTGTCCCAATTACAAATCGACAGGCAAGGCTGGCTCGATACATTGGCAGCAAATGCCATGGGGAATGAACCCCTTCACCCCATGGATGTCTATACAAGCCTCGAGAACATTATCGACAATGACACCTTTATCATCATGGATGGAGGAGATTATGTTCAATGGGGCCGATCATTCATGAAAGCTCATAAACCGGGTAGGTTTATACGTCTTGGACCCCTGAGCCACCTCGGGGCCGGTCTCCCGTATGGTATGGCCGCCAAATTAGCCCATCCGGAAAGTAAAGTACTGGTGTTCACGGGAGACGGGGCCTTTGGTTTTTATCCCATGGAGTTTGATACCTGCATCAGGCATAACCTGCCCATGACAGTCGTCATGGGTAATGATTCGACCTGGGGGATAGACAAAACATTTCAGATGGCGTATTTCGACAGAGCAATTGGGACCGATCTCCGATCAGTGAGATACGATAAAGTAGTAGAAGCCATAGGTGGTCATTCTGAATACGTGGAACAAAAGCAAGATATCGCCCCAGCAGTAACGCGGGCTATAGAATCTAATTTGCCTTCATTAGTAAATGTAGTCATTAGTTCAACAACCAGCCCCCTTGCGGAAGCTATGATTGCTAGGCGAACAGGCCATTAAATTGAGATTACGATACTCGTCAATTGATACGAGAAAGTTGATTAAAAAAAGCGTTGACATTTAGTTCTCAGAGGTTTATTGTAATCAGACCTATTGACGGGTTACCCGTCATACGAAAAGATAAATGGGAGGAAAAGCCATGCTCAAGATCGGCCACGAGGTTGTCCGACCTGGTAAGAGTGCCCAGGATGCCGATGTAACCATCGCAATTCCAGAGGAATTGGAAACCACCCCTGGTGTACCCCTTAATCAACGCGAAGTTGACTGGTACGCCCGAGAATACCCATTAGAAAGCATGAACGTTACTGAACGAGCTTCACGTGACTGGGCAAACACAATGCGAGACCAGCACGCTGAGATGCGAGAGATTCGTAAAGAGCACGAAAAGTTGAATCGCCCGCTAATCATGGCTTGCAGAGCTACTGGTGACATGGAACCCACCGCTGAGCCAACTGGCGAAGATGTCAGCGATGCCATCAAAGCCAAGGCCCGAGAGTTGGGATTCGTCGAAGTAGGTATAACTGCCTTCGACCCACGTTACACTTATGCCAGTAAAAAAGATCAGTTCACACTCTATGAGCACTTCGTTGCTTTAGTATATGAACAGGACTTTGAGCCCACACAGACCATCCCTAGCATCGACGCAGAGATCGTTCACTCCAGTACTTACCGTACAGAGGGTGCAGCTGCTTTAGAGCTGGGTAATTTCATCCGATCCCTCGGTTACCGTGCACAGGTCATGGGTTCCGGAGACTCCGTAGCACCCTATAAGCCCATGCACGTACAGGCCGGTGTCGGTCAACAGGGAGCCTGCGGCTACCTGCTTACCCCACACGTAGGTTCCCGCTGCCGCTTGGTAGGTCTAACTACCGATGCCAACGTCACCTATGACAAGCCAGTAGATTACGGTATCCACGCTTTCTGCCAAGTATGTCAAGTCTGCGTAAACCGCTGCCCAGGCCGCGCTCTTATGCGGGATAAGATCTGGTGGAGAGGCGTCGAAAAGAATAAACTATACTTCAAGCGCTGCCGTCCAGTAATGGCCCGATATCTTGGTTGCGGCATCTGCATGAAGGTTTGCCCCGTACAGAAATACGGTCTCAAAAATGTCATGGAGCACTATGCAGCCACTGGTCAGGTACTTGGTAAGGGTACCCACGACTTAGAAGGTTTCACCTTGGAAGGCAAGGGATACTTCGGACCTGGTGAATTACCAGTATTCGAGGCCAACTTCTTCTCTGCCATGCCTCACGGCGACATGGGAGAACATACCTTTGACCAGTTCAAAGAGAAAGCCAAGGCCGCAGGTGGAAACATCTCTGACGAAATGCTTCAAGAGTTCAAGACTTCAATGATAGAAGCAATGTCTATGGATGACACTTCCGCTGACGTCATGGAAATGCCAGACTATATCTAGTCTAGTTAATAGAGAGGCTCGTTAAGATTTAGCCTGCTTCTCTATATTTCTTAAGCGCCATAAAAAGATAAGACCCCCAGCTTTGGCTGGGGGTCTTATCTTTTTAAGCGAGTCTAGTGTTGTTAGAGTTGATTACTTACTTCGTCACTCACGGCAGGCACACCAGCTTTGGCAGGCAGATGTTGCTTAAGATCTTCAGCAAGCCTGGTCAATTCGCCCGAATATTCTTCCGAGCCTTCTGACTGTCCCTGCAGGTCGTATATAATATGCTCATAAGTAATATTGCGCATGGCCCGACCTTGGGGTTGAATCAAAGTACTATCCGGAGCGATTATATATAGCATCCATTCATCATCCGACTGCTGTCTCTCTGTTGCCTGAGTAATATCAGTTCGGATAACCTCCGTCTCCATACCCACTGCAGAACCAACGACTATTAATTTTTCGTAATGTCTGACCCAACGTTCTATTTCTTCCTCTTCCGATGTACTTCTACGATCGACTAGTGCATTACCTCTGGATTTCTGTGAGAACACCCAACAACGTATACCATTCCGACGCAATCCAATTTGTAGCGTTTCGGCAAATGCAATATCAGCATCAGCGCAAGAGATAAAAATATCACCCGATAACGGATCAGATCCAGCAATAGTGTTTTGAAATTCTATAAGTGTATCCGGAGATCCAACTCCCCGAATAAACAACTCCGGCAACGTACCTCCGCATCTGATCAGAGAGTCCACACCGAGTGTACTAGGGGCGTCATGACGAATTTCGTCCAACCCCTCTGCCTGACTCAGGTCACAGTTCTGAAAAACTGTATAGCCCACAATACTCCCAGAGAATTTCGTACCAACAGTAGGACAATCATTAAAAATGGCCGAATAAAAATCAGTACCGTTGAGTTGTGCACCTGATAAATCTGTCCTAGTTAATGCTGCTCCATGAAAAACAGCATCAGTCAAATCAGCATCAGTCAAATTCGCCCGGTCCAGGTTGCACCGAGACAAGTCAGCCCTTTTCAAATTTGCCCCTGTCAGATTAGCATCCGACAGAATGGCACTATCTAGATCAGCGCCCTCCAAGTTGGCTCCCTGGAGATTCGCACCACGTAAATTAGCCCGATTCATTAGAGTCCCACTCAAATCAATTTCCCTCAGGTCAGCTCTATAAAAATGAACAGGGTTAAGATAACAACCAGACAAATTAGCGCGCCTAAGCATGGCACCCATAAAGTCAGATTCCCTTAAATCGGCCCCGCTTAGATCCACCATGGGGATCCTAACGTGACTCATGTAGGAATTATAGAGATCCATGGTTTCACCGGGATGCTCTTCACGCCAACCCGCTACTGCATCTCGACCTTTTCGGACTATTTGCACCTGATCCATATCAGCCATTACGGATATTCTCCATAGATTAGATTTCTACCTAGTTGGGAACGTATTTTGATTTTAGCATAAGGTCGCAATCCTAGCTAACTTTAACCAGCAAAGCCTGTAATTTGTTTATAAAAATAACCTGCTAGTTTTCGATTGTTTGCTCCCTAGATTCGCGTACCGTATAATCCGCCCAGAGGAGCCCAACCAATGCTATTGACTATCGATATAGGAAATACTGTAGTCACAATAGGTGTCTTTGACGAGAATCAGTTGATCACCACCCTACGTGTGGCTACAGACACTCGGAAATTAGCAGATGAATATGGAGCTACTCTAACCAATTTGTTAAGCCTAAAAGGAACCGAAGCTGATTTAATAGATTCCGCTTGTCTCTGTAGTGTTGTCCCACCATTAACTATCCAATTTGAACAAGTCTGCAGGGATTTTTTTAATGTTGAACCCTTAATAGTCTCGGCAGGTGTACGTACCGGGCTTTCAATTTTATATGATAATCCAAGAGACGTAGGAGCAGATCGCATAGCTGACGCCGTCGCAGCCCTCACTATATATAATCCGCCCATCATAATTGTAGACCTCGGGACCGCCAGCGTGTTCGACGCAATCTCCAGACAGGGCGAATACCTGGGTGGAGCTATAGCTCCCGGAATTAACCTGGCAGCGGATTCCCTTTTCTTTAACACTTCTCAGTTAAGAAGAGTAGAATTAATAGCACCAGATCACGCAATTGGTCGAAATACTATCTCTGCTTTACAATCAGGTTTAGTATTAGGATATGCGGATTTAGTATCTGGGATAGTCAACAGATTTAAAATAGAACTAGGTCAGGAAGCTAAGGTTATTGGTACTGGCGGGCTGGTAAACGTTATAGCATCCGAAATTCCTATCTTTGATAACATCAACCAGGACCTGACCTTAATAGGCCTGAAACAAATATTCCACCTGAACCAGCGTAACCGTACATCCGAAGGGAAAGATGAAAGGACCACTGACCGATAAAAGAATAGTACTCGGAGTAACCGGAAGTATCGCTTGTTACAAAGCTGTTGATCTGGCTAGCAAATTAGTCCAGGCAGGTGCTGTAGTAGACACCATTCTTAGCTACGGTGCCACGCAATTCGTTACTGCTCTAACCTTTCGAAGTATTACCCACAGACCGGTAGTAACAGATACTTTCGATGTCACATCCGAGTTTAGTGTAGAACACGTTGCCCTCGCACACACCGCTGACCTAATGGTAGTGGTTCCTGCGACTGTTCATACCATAGCTAAGTTAGCACTAGGTCTCGCCGACGATCCGCTCACCACTACCGCTGTAGCAACTACTGCCCCAATCATCATCGCTCCGGCTATGGATGCGAACATGTACGATAATCCGGCCACCCAGAACAATATCTCCACCCTAATCAAACGGGGCATAACTGTATGCGGACCAACACCAGGCCGTTTAGCGTCAGGCCTCATGGGTATGGGCAGATTAATAGAACCTACTGAGCTATTAGGGCATATCACGGGCATAATCGGGTCACAAGGTGATTTAGCGGGCAAAACTATCGTTATAAGTGCCGGAGGAACGCAAGAACCTATTGATCCAGTACGGGTAATTACTAATCATTCATCGGGTAAAATGGGTTATGCATTAGCAGAAGCAGCTCGAGACAGGGGAGCCAAGGTGATTTTGATAACTGCCCCTACAGCCTTACCTGCACCTGCCTCCACTGATGTCATCCACGTGAAAACAGCTCAAGAGATGTGTGACGCAGTACTCACTGAATCCAAAAAAGCTGACGTTTTAATCATGGCTGCTGCGGTAGCGGATTATAAGCCAGTTAATCCTGCTGATCAGAAAATCAAGAAATCAGAAGACTATCTAAACATTGAACTGACTAAAACCGTGGATATACTAGAGGCGAGCCCCTCAAACATAATTAAAGTCGGATTTTCAGCGGAAAGTGAAAACTTAATCGCCAACGCTAAGAGTAAAGTGTCAAAAAAGTCGTTGGATCTAATCGTTGCCAATGATATTACTGATCCTGATAGCGGGTTTGCAGTCGACACTAACAAAGTAGTGTTAATCGACCGCGATCATCATATAGACGCATTACCAGTAATGAGCAAATATCAAGTCAGCCAGCATATTTTAGATCGAGTCGCTTCCTTATTGTAAGGATCCGCAACCAGCTATCACTGATACCGTCAACTAATAAAAGTTAACCAGTCACTGCTTCCTTAAATCTGCGTATAGCCTCAATATGTTGGTCTGGACCGGAAAGTCCAGCTCTCATGGTGTTAACAGACAAATGAGTAGCACCTACTTCGTCCCAAGCTGAAGCAGTTTTATTCCATTCATCGGGATCTCCCTCGGCGATACTAACCCGTCCCTCTATACCAACAGAGTCAGGATCCCTCCCAGCTGCAACAGCAATCTCTCTCATCTGAGCTATTTGCTGCTGTCCATCTCCATCTGGTTTAAATTGGGGAAACCAGCCATCTCCTAAACGACCAATGCGATCAACTACCTTGGGAGCCCCTCCACCAAACCAAATCGGAATCGGTCGTTGAACCGGCAACGGATTTATCCCTGCATGCGTAACCTTGTGATAGCGTCCATCATAGTTGACAACCTCTTGAGTCCATAACAAGCGCATTAATTCTATCTGTTCTTCTGAACGTCTACCTCGGTTAGCGAAATTTTCGCCCAAGGCCTCGTATTCCACATCATTCCAACCTATACCAACTCCTAATCTAAGCCTTCCACCCGTAAGGACATCTACTGCAGCAGCCTGTTTAGCAACCAGAGCCGTCTGACGCTGGGGTAATATCAGAATACCGGTAGTCATCTGAATAGTTTCGGTAAAAGCAGCTAGGTAGCCAAACAATACGAAGGGTTCGTGAAATAGATCCGTATGGCTATAAGGGCGCTCCCAACTTTGCCTTTTAGTCGCGTCCGCACCCAAGACATGATCAAATACCAATAAATGCTCATAGCCCAGGGCTTCCGCTGCTTGAGCGAAATCTCGAACTGCCACTGGGTCTGCCCCTATTTCAGTTTGAGGGAAAATAGCTCCTAACTGCATAAAGAACTCCTGTTATCTTAGTGATGTCACCGATATCATCCCAATTATTCGCACGTAATCTCTGATAAAATCGCTGCCAAATTACCCAGTTCAACAAGTGGCTGGGGATGGAGGGTTCGAACCTCCGCTTCCTGAGTCAGAGTCAGGCGTCCTACCACTGGACTAATCCCCAAAAGAGCGTTCGCTGCAAAGCCAGTAACTTCATATAGCCTACCGTTAGCTTACCGCAGGCTTTTATACTAGTAATCCTGTAATGGGCTGTCAAGTTGCCACATATCTACAGCGAAACGTCCAGCCAAACCAACAGGCTATTGTAAGATGACAGCCCTAGGTATATAAACTATACATGATTAGTCTATTTGAGTTATACATTATACGACTCAACATTAACTTTCTACCGATATCAAACCTGTCACAAGAGAACATCATTTGAACTTTTTTAACGGACTAAAAGTATTGGATCTGGGACAAGGTATTAGTGCTCCTTTCTGTGCCAAGATGTTCGGGGACCTTGGGGCTATCGTAATAAAAATCGAACCGCCGACTGGTGATAGATCCAGAAAAATGGGTCCGTTCCCCAACGACCTTCCAAACCACGAGCAAAGCGGCTTATTCCTTTCTCTCAACACAAACAAACTTGGCATCACTCTGGACTTAGGTATTCCTGAAGGACGAAAGTTGTTTATAAACTTGATTGAACAGGCCGATTTAGTAATCGAAAACTTTCCCCCTGACTATTTGAGCAGCGTGAAATTAGACTTTGGGACCATGCAAGTCCACAATCCATCACTAATCCTTACCTCAATATCGCCATTTGGGCAAACTGGTCCATGGAGCAACTACCTGGCCGATAACTTGGTAATTTCAAATCTAAGTGGCTTCTCCAGAATACACCCCGGACCAGTAGACAATTTGGCTGAGCAGCCACCCCTTCAATTGGCCGCACATCAATCAGAATTTATAGCTGGTATAACTGCCGCTGCCGCAACATCCATAGCAATAACCAAGAGATTATCCACAGGCTCAGGATCGCACATAGACCTGAGTGAAATCGAAAGCCTATCGGTTCTTCCCCAAACCGGATTAACTGAATATGCCGAAGGAAATACCCCTAGAGGACGTCATAAAAACGTAGCCGGTATTGAGTCTCTTCGAGCGATCTTACCGTGCATAGACGGATATGTAAGTATTTCTCCGAGACAACAAGATCAATGGGAGCGATTTGTAGAAATGATGGGAGACCCGAACTGGGCTAAGGATAGTCGATTTGAAACACGGGCAGATCGAGTCGCAAACTGGGAAGCTTTAGAACCTCTTTTATCTTCATGGACTTCTAAACTACCTAAAGAGCATGTCTATCGAGAAGCTCAAGAGAGGCATATCCCATCATTTCCCATGAACAATGTCCCTGATTTGCTGAATTCCCCCCAATTTGAAGCGAGAAAGTTTTTTACTAATTCCCAACATCCCGTCGCGGGCAAATTAACATTCCCCGGATGGCCCTTCCACACAGAAGAAGGTAACAATCTTACTTTGTCACCCGCCCCTCTTCTTGGACAACATAATCAACTTGTTATGGGGACAAATGGATTAGGACTAGATAGCAAACATTTGGAACTGTTAAAAGCCATTAAAGTCATATAATTGAAAAAGGAGATCAAATACAACCATGATTATAGATCCAAATAATTTTGAAGGCTTTAACCGGGTGTTAACGGGAGTGGTGGTTCCGAGGCCAATCGCTTTCGTATCTACCATGTCCAAAGATGGTTTTGTGAACCTTGCGCCTTACTCATTTTTTAACGCCGTGGCTTATGATCCACCAACCATAGTCTTTTCATCATCTCGTAATGTTGGAGATAAAAAGAAAGATACATTAGCACACATAGAAGAAACCGGCGAATTTGTAGTTAATGTGGTAGTCGATGATATAGCAGAAGCCATGAACCGAACAGCAGCCGAATATCCCACCAATGTTACTGAGTTTGATATTGCAGGGCTTACAGCAGTCCCCTCACATAAAATTAAACCCCCTAGAGTTGCGGAATCCCCTGTAAATATGGAATGCCAATTACAGCAAATAGTTTCACTTGGAAGCGGGAGCCATCAACACGGTTTAGTCATCGGCCAAATCATCCTCATGCACATTAGAGATGACATTATCAACGGACATCGCATCAACCACAACAATTTAAAACCTACTGGAAGATTAGCAGGGAATATGTACTGTCACACCTCCGACACCTTTGAAATGATAAGGCCTACATACGAAGCCGATTAGATACATTATTTAACCTCTCGTAACAAAGAGCTATACATGAAAACATTACCCCTAAAGAACGTGAGAGTAACTGATTTTAGTTGGCAGATCGCAGGTCCGACCTGCACACGTTATCTGGGTGCTATGGGAGCCGAGGTTATCAGGGTAGAAAGCAATCGTCGCCCTGATCCCTACAGAGAACGCAGCATAAGCAAATTCATAAACCAAAGCAAAGAGAGTGTAACCTTAAATCTAACAGATCCTAAAGGGTTAGACTTAGCGAAGAAACTTATTAGTGTCAGTGATGTAGTAATCGAAAATTTCGCCCCTGGTGTCATAGAACGCTTAGGGCTAGGCTACTCTGACATAACACGGGTCCGTCCAGAAATTGTAATGCTATCATCTGCGGGGTTAGGACATACAGGACCGGATATGAACCAAGTTGCCTACGGCACTTTAATCCAATGCTTCACTGGCTGGAGTTCGGTTCAAGGATATCCTAATGGATTACCAGATATCGGAGGAATTTGGACGGATCCCATGGTAGGGATGTTAGAGGTATTCCTAGTAAATGCAGCACTATACCAGTGTTGGAATACTGGGAAGGGGCAATACATAGACCTATCGATGGCAGAAGCTACTACCATGTTATTGCCTGAATTGATACTAGATTACTTAATGAATGGACGTATACCACAGCCAATGGGTAATCGTGATCAAACCTTCGCACCTCATGGGAATTACCCTTGTTTTGGAACAGACCAATGGATCGGTATCTCAGTAACCACGGAAAGCCAATGGAAATCTCTTTGCAAGTTTTTCGATCACCCTAGCCTATCCCAAGATTCTCGGTTTGATAATCCGATCAAAAGGAAACAAAATGAGGAAACTTTAGACAAACTAATTAGTTCTTTTACCGAGACTATGGATGCCCTAGATTTAATGGAAAAATTGCAAAATATGGGCATCGCAGCCGGCCCCGCTCTGCCTCTAGATGAATTCTGGACCGATAAACAACTTCGCCACCGAAATTTCTTTCACACTTACCAGGAAATGCAAGACAATAACATCTCTCTTGAATTGCCCACTATCCCCTGGTTGATAAATGGAAATAGAGAAGTCAGAATTACAGGTCAGCCGGTGCGTGGACAGCATAACGAATATGTTTTTAACGAAATATTAGGTATTTCTCAGGACCAAACTAGTACTTTAAAAGACCAGCAGATAATCTTTTGATGTGTCTTTCCCACCAATTTTTAGAACGACTATATGGCAAGCATCAGACCTACAACGCTAATCAGATCCGTTTCTCCCGTCATCGGCAGATACCGAATTTGGTGGAATGACCTCAACCTCTTCGCTAGTAGCTTCGAGTACCGGATTTACTTTTCTATAATCATCCAAAGCCTGTTGCAATTCTTCATTAAATTTATCGGGATCCCTTGCGAGAAGTACTATCCTCCGACCTTGATAGGGCCATACACGGAGTCGGTCCGGAGTAGCTAACGCCCGCATCTCCAGATGAGACACATTAGAAAAAGACAATACTTTAGTACTTGGAGAACCATATACAACT
>ENA-UPTF01000039-UPTF01000039.1-marine-metagenome-genome-assembly--contig:-NODE-39-length-85181-cov-4.444527_pt1 | contig 85181 bp, 96 predicted proteins | sample MGYA00238166_ERZ767019 | MGnify/ENA primary metagenome ERZ767019 (study PRJEB28930, sample SAMN06266391) | marine metagenome | isolation source: Sea water from 250 m depth | place: Atlantic Ocean | study... | reverse complement strand
GGTCATATCCCCGGTGTCGAGTTCGACGTTGACCCGGGCGTCAGCGGCCTGCGCGGCTACATAAGCCATCTGTTCGCGGTCGGAGGTAGTTGTCATACTTCACCTCCTTCGGCCTCGAAGGCAGCCATGACTTCAGCTTCCAGTTGGGCCTCGAGGTGTTCAGGAATTTCTTCAATGTCGACAACCCCAGGCCACGGTTTTACGTGACGGGCCAGCAGCGGAAAATCTTTTCGTAGAGGGTGGCCTTCAAACTCGGTGGGTAAATACAGAGGGTGTAGCGTTGGGTGGCCTTGAAACGTGATGCCAAACATTTCGTGCGTCTCGCGTTCATGCCAGTCGGCACCGGGGAATATGTCGCGAATGGTGTCGACAGTCATGTCGTCGCCAACATCGGCTTTCAGAAGCAAACCGAGTTGGCGCTCTAGCGAGTACAACTGCGCCAACAACTGGAATCTGGAGTCTCCCCCCGCGTACCCGGAGGAAGCGTCGAGTTCGACAGGTTGTTCATCTTCTTCGGTGAGTCCCTCGTCAAACTCGGTGTCCTCATACCGCCCTTCAGGCGCAATATCCCAGTCGATGGCTGAGAGGAAGCCGAAGTATAAGAAGCCCGCGGCTCTGGCGGTTCTCACTGCGTCTGACCAGTTCTCGACCCGTACCCTCAACCACAAATCTTCGTGAGCCCGCAGGTGTGATTCGATGAGCGTTTCACCAAGGCTTGCGGAAAGTTCATTTAACAGCTTTTCTCTTCCCTCATCTGAAGGTGAGGGTTCTTCAGGCTTTTGTTCATCGCCCATGGAATCAGCCCTCCACCACTATGGGCTGGCCTCGCCATTTTTCGGCGATGTCTTCACCCTGGATACGTTCTTGGAGTAGCACGATGCCCTCCAAAAGAGCCTCCGGTCGCGGAGGACATCCTGGAACGTATACATCGACGGGGATGACCTGATCGACGCCTTTCGTCACCGAGTAGCTATCCCAATAAGGTCCGCCGCAGTTAGCGCACGAGCCCATCGAAATGACGTATTTCGGTTCCGGCATCTGTTCATAAAGACGAAGGATCACCGGAGCCATTTTGTCGGTGACCGTTCCAGAAATTACCACCAAGTCAGCCTGTCGAGGGCTAGCCGGGAATGGAATTACACCTAGACGCATCACGTCATAGCGAGGTGATCCAAACGCCGCTCCCATTTCGATCGCGCAGCACGCCAGCCCCCATTGGTAGACCCATAAGGAGCGCGCCCGCCCAAAATTGAGCAACCAACTAAGGGGCTTCGGCATCTTGCCTTTGTCAATGAGTCCCATTTAGACAGCTTTCCTTAGACCCACCGCAGAACACCCTTTCGCCAGGCATAGAACAAGCCGAGCACAAGAATGAAGATAAAGATGGCCATCTCGACAAGCCCGAACGTGCCGTAGATCTCTAGTCGGGTCGCCCAAGGGAAAATGAAGACCGCCTCGACGTCGAAAAGAACAAACAAAACAGCAAAGACGTAGTAGCGAATTTGGCTTTGGGCCCAATCTCCCCCTACCGGATCCACTCCGCTTTCGTATGCAATCAGCTTCTGAGTGGATGGTCGTTGCGGACGGAGAATTCTCGCTATGGTCAGCATCGCTCCGGCCATCGCTATAGCTGCGACACCAAAGATGCCGACCGTCAGGTAGCTCCGCAGTAATTCCGACACGATTGACGAGGCTAGTTAGGGGTTTCGGGGCTTTCCAAAACCCAACGCGGTGCCTCATCCCGCGGGTTCCGGACGTAGTGAAAGCTACCTCGCCGTAGAGAGAAAAGACGTGATTCTTTGGCACGATCTTTGATTCCCATAGTGAGGGGTTTGAGGCTTTGGCTTTTCGGGGTGGACACGGTCATCCTCGAATCAGCACTGGGACGGCATCGTCAGCGAATTCGATCAGGAATTGGGGCACAATTCCGATCAGGATGGTGAAACCGGTGACCGCTCCTAGAACAAGGGCCACGGTCCAATGCAACGTCGGGGATGGTCCTTCGACCTCGCGATCTGCAACGTACATGGCCATCACGATCCGTAAATACATGAACGCGCCGATGACGGCAGTGAGCATCGCAACTGCCGCTAGCAGATAGCTGCGGTCTGCCACGGCCGCGCCAATAACCTGGAACTTTCCTACGAATCCGGAGGTAAGTGGGACACCCGCCTGGGCGAACAACAAAATGGTGAACGCCATAGCAAGAATTGGCCGACTTCGGCCCAGACCTGCGTACCGGTCGAGGGGATGTTCTCCATCAGCGCCCATCGCCCCGACGATGGCGAAGCTGCCCAGAACCATAAATGTGTAAGTGAAGAGATAGAACAACGCGGCTGAAGTGCCTTTGTTGCTGGCTGACTGCACGGCTACGAGGACAAATCCAGCGTGACTAATTGAAGAAAAAGCCAGCATGCGTTTCACATCGTTTTGCAGGATTGCCATCACGGCGCCAACGATCAATGTGATGAACGCAAGCACCGCAACGATGGGCGACCAATCGGCCTCATGGGTCGCGAATGCGACGAAGAAGACCCGTAAGAGTGCCGCAAACCCGGCCGCTTTGGCGACCGACGCCATCCATCCGGTCACTGGGCTTGGCGCTCCTTGGTAGACATCGGGAGCCCAGAAGTGAAACGGAGCGGCGGCGACTTTGAATGAGAAGCCAACCAACAGCAACGCCATTGCCGCCAGCAGCAGGTGTTGATCCCGAAATACCACGGCGGTTAGGTAGTCGCGCACGTGTATTAAGTTGGTGGATCCGGTACTGCCGTAGGTCAGAGCTATCCCGTAGAGCAGAAACGCTGAACTGAAGGCTCCAAGCACGAAGTACTTCATCGCCGACTCGCGGGCTTCCGGGCGACGAGCATGCATCGCAATCATGACGTACAAGCCAATTGACAACGCCTCTAAGCCAAGGAACATAACGATGAGGTCGTTCGCCGAAGCCATGACGATGGCCCCTGCGGCAGAGCAGAGCAGGAGCGCATGGAATTCCGGCGGGTCAATGCCTTCTCGATCCAGGTAACTGTGGGCAAGCATGGCTGTGGCGATCAGTGCGATGACGATCAGCATCGTGAAGAAGACGCTGAAGCCGTCTACACCCAAGGCTGATGCGATGGAGGCCGAGGGACCTTCGGTCCTCACGTCACTCCACAAACCAAAAGTTGCGATCCATGCCGCTGCTGCTGAGCAAACGGTTGTTCCGGTGACGAGGCCACTTGATGTTCGTTGCGGGGCCAGGGCGCTAACAAGCAGGATCAGCAGTGCTGCACCTAGAAGGATCATCTGGGGCAACAGTGCCCACCAATCAACGGAGGGCCCAACGAAGACCAATTGAGGGAGGACGCTCATCAGTGATCGTCCTCGTCGAGTTGATGCTGATCTATAGCTATCGGATCCGCGGGGTCGGGACGTTCGTAGTCTGAATGGTTTTCGATGTGGGTGATTAGCCCATCCACTGCAGGTTCAATTCGGTCAAGTAATGGCTTGGGATAGATACCTAGAAAGACAATCGCGACAACGAAGGGAGTAAGGATCAGTCCTTCTCTCAGGGTCAAATCGGGAGTTGCTTCATCGGTTGGTGTTGGTTCGCCGTGGAAGACCCGCTGATATGCCCAGAGAAGATAGAGAGCTGCAAGGATCACACCGGTCGCCGCAATAACAGTCCACCAGCGTCGAGTATCGTACGAGCCGATCAAAATTAGGAATTCACCAACGAATCCGTTTAGGCCGGGAACACCGATGGATGAGAGCATCACGATGGTGAAGAACCCCGCGAAAATGGGCGCCGCGGATTGGATCCCATTGAGTTCGTCGATGACCCGTGTCTTTCGCCGCTCGTAGAGCATTCCCACAAGTAGGAACAGAGCACCAGTCGAGAGACCGTGGTTAACCATCTGTAGTACTCCACCCTCGAGACTCTGAGTCGTGAACGCGAAGATCCCTAAAACGATAAATCCCATGTGGGCTACTGAGGAGTACGCCACGAGCCGCTTAAGGTCTTTTTGCATCGTGGCGACGATGGCTCCGTAGACAACTCCTATTACCCCCAAGGTGGCCAAGGTCGGGGCCCCCCAGACCGCGGCTTCCGGGAAGAGGTAAAGGCCGAAGCGCAGCAGCCCATAGGTACCCAATTTCAACATCACTGCAGCTAGGACGACTGATCCGGCTGTCGGCGCTTGAGTGTGTGCGTCCGGGAGCCATGTATGCACTGGGACGATCGGCACTTTGATAACGAAAGCGAGGGCGAAAGCTAAAAAACACAAACGTGCCGTATTTGTTGATAAGGCTTGGCGTTGTGCTAGCTCGATGACGTTAAAAGTGATTCCTTGATCCCCTGCACTTAATGTCGCGACGCTGACGATAGCGACCAACATCAGCGCCGAACCGGCCATGGTGTACAGGAAAAACTTTGTGGCCGCGTAGCGACGGTCGTCGTAGCCCCATCCCCCAATGAGCATGTACATCGGAACTAGAACGATTTCGAACATGACGAAAAACAAGAAGAGATCGAGTGACAGGAACGCGCCGAATGAGCCGGCTTGGAGCAGCAGTAGCCAGGCGGTGTACGGCTTCGGGTCGTGATGAGGGTCTACTGCCAGAAGCACTATTGGGGTGATAAAGCCAGTTAGGACGACCAGCCAAAGTGAAATACCGTCTACGCCTACGTGCCAATTGATACCCAGGGCCGGGATCCACGATTGGATTGACTCAAACTGGAATCCGGGGTCCTGACTTGAGAATTGGGTCATCACGAAGAGAGACATGGCTGCGGCCATTGAGGAGAAGATTGCGCCAATTGGTCGCATCATCTCGGGTCTGCTGTTGGGTAAAAGCACTACGACGAGAGCACCCAAAGCCGGGAGAACAATCATTGCATTCAAGACGGGGAATGTTGATCCGGTTTGGACAGCGACCATTTCCATCACAGCAGGACACTCCATGCCAGGAGCACAACGATGATCAGGGCACCCATCGCCACCGCGACGGCATAGTTCCGGATATATCCGGACTGTGCAGGCCGGATTAGCTGGCCGATCCTGATCGTTAGTTTGCCGAGCCCATTGACAGCTCCGTCCACGATTCGTTCATCGATGTCAGCAGTTCCCTGGAAGCTAGAGGTTCCGATTCCTTCCACGACCCGCGCGTATGTCGTATCGACGTGCATCGCATTCTCAAGGAACTCAGGCTCGAGGCGATCTGTTGGAATTCTTCGAGTGAACCACGTCAGAACTGCGAAGGAAATTCCTGCGACGCCCGCCCCGACCGAAATCACAGCCAAAACAATTTTGGTGAGGGTTCCGGACGAGAAGTGATGCGGATGATCGAAGATCGGTTCGAGGAAGTGTTCAAGAACAAGCCAATCTTTGACCAGCGGCAGGTTGATGGCGCCGCCGATTGCGGCTGCTCCCGCCAGAACACAAAGCGGGGCGGTCATGGTCCACGTGGATTCGTGCGGGTGCGTGCCTTCCTCCCACCTTTGATCTCCGAAGAACACAAGGATGACTTGTCTACTCATGTAATACGCAGTGAGTAGCGCTGTGAAAAGCCCGACAACCCAAAGAAGGGGGCCGATGTTTTCTTGTTCCCAAGCAGCTAACAAGATTTCGTCTTTTGACCAAAACCCGGCGAACGGTGGAACTCCTGCTATGGCGAGCCACCCGACAATGAATGTGGCCGCTGTTAGGGGCATGGCTAGACGCAAAGCACCCATTTTCCGCATGTCTTGTTCGTCACTCATGCCATGGATCACCGAACCAGAGCCAAGGAACAGAAGTGCCTTAAAGAATGCGTGCGTGATGACGTGAAAGATTGCCGCTACGTAGGCTCCTGAACCGATCGCCAAAAACATGTAGCCGAGTTGGCTAATGGTTGAATAGGCGAGCACCTTTTTGATGTCGTGTTGGGCTACGGCACATAACGCGCCAAAAAGTGCTGTTGCTGCGCCGACGACGGCGATGACAAGTAACGCGTCGTCGGTGAGCACGTTGTTCATGCGCACGAGGAGGTACACACCAGAGGTGACCATCGTCGCGGCGTGAACCATGGCCGAAACTGGAGTCGGGCCTTCCATAGCGTCCGGTAGCCAAACAGAGAGCGGAAGTTGTGCCGACTTACCCGCAGCAGCGACAAATAGCAGCAGTGAGACGGCAGTTCCCGTGGCGGCTGCCATGGCGGGCGAGACAGCAATTTCGGTGTAGGTGACAGTACCTAATGCCGACCAGATCGCGAAGGTCGCGATCATAAAGCCCCAATCGCCGACGCGGTTGGTCACGAAAGCTTTTTTGCCTGCGGTGGCTGCACTCTCTCTGTGGTGCCAGAACGCAATCAGGAAGTATGAGCAAGCTCCGACACCTTCCCATCCAAGAAAAGTGACAACCAAGTTGTTGCCCAACACAAGCACGAGCATTGAGAAAAGAAAGAGGTTTAGGTACAAGAAGAACTTTGAGTATTTGGGATCTCCGTGCATGTAGCCGATGGAGTAGAGGTGGATCAAGGCCCCAACGCCAGTAACAAAGAGAGCCATGGTTACCGATAGCGGGTCAAGTAAAAAGCCTGCTTCTACTTGAAGAGAACCAGCCGGTAGCCATTCGAATAGAACCAGTTCATATGAACGTTCGCCGTTCTCGCTGTCTCGGCTGAGCAGCCCGATGAAGACCGTTAAGGTCGCCAGGAAAGAGGCGCCCGCAGCTGCGGTCGCAATCCACCCCGCTCGGGGCTCTCCTAGCCGATTCCCTGCCAGTAGCAACAAAATGAACCCGGCTAGCGGCAGAGCAGGAATGAGCCAGACTAGTTCGACCACTCCATCACCCCTTGAGCGCCGAAAGATCATCGGCGGTAGCACCCGGTTGGCGTCGAAGGATGGCGACGACGAGACCCAAACCGACTACTACTTCAGCGGCGGCGACTACAAGCACGAAAAACACGACTGTTTGCCCGCCAATGTCGCCGAGCGTTCGGGAGAACGCAACAAAACTCAGATTGACACCATTGAGCATCAATTCAACACACATGAGCATTACGAGTGGATTTCGACGTATCAGTAGCCCGGTACCGCCGATTACGAAGAGCAAGGCTCCGAGAACCAGGTACCACCCAGTCGTAATTTCCATCAGGCATCGCCCCCGTCTTCTAGGGCGAGGGTTTCAGCCTTTCTCGGTTTGCGGACCAGAACTACTGCCCCAATTACGGCAATCACCAATAAAAGGGAGGTGAGTTCGAACGCGTAGACATAGTCAGAAAATAGTGAGTGAGCTAGAAGACGAACGTCGTCGGTAGTCCCGACGGAACCACCCACTGCTTCTGCTCCCGTAACCGGCTCTCCTACTGCGAGGATTAGTGCCGCGATGATGGCCAGTGAGCCTGCAGCAAACAAAAGAGCTGCCCATTTCTGAATGGGCAGGAACGACATTTCCAGACTCTGCGCTCGATCTACTCCGAGCAACATGATGACGAAGAGAAAGAGCACGACGATCGCGCCTGCGTAAACAATGACTTGGACCGCAGCGAGAAAGTGGGCTTCTTGGGCCACGAATTGGACGGCTATCCCAAACAACGTCATGACGAGCATGAGCGCTGAGTGGACAGGGTTGCGAGCAAGGACGACGCCTAACGCTCCAGCGAGGCACATGAGAGCCGCTGCGGCGAAGACGAGTGTGTCGACCATTAGTGATGGTCTCCTGAATCTGCGTCGTGGCGTTGTGCGGGTGCGCCAGTTTCGTCTTCGCTCGCCGGCGAATGTTGGCCTCTCTCTGGCTTTCGTACTCCGTAACCAAGTTCTCCACTCCAGCCAACGCGATTTTCATAGTCGGTGTTGCCTGCTGAGGATGTTGCCCGCATCCAACCCGATGTGGCTAGGTCGTCCCCGTCGTGCCAGAGTTCCCAGGGTTGGCGTTGAGGGCGACCTTGGTCGTCGACGACTAATTCAGTTTTGGTGTAAATCGCATCGGTCCGATTGGCAAAGCTGAATTCAAAGAGCTTCGATTCGGTGATGGCTTCTGTGGGGCAAGCTTCGACGCAGAGGTCACAATGGATGCAACGGAGATAGTTGATTTCATAGACGTAGCCGTAGCGCTCCCCCGGGGATACGGGGTCCGCTTCGGGGTTATCCGCGCCCCGAACGTAAATGCATTTAGCTGGGCACACCCCGGCGCACAGTTCGCAGCCGATGCATTTTTCCATGCCGTCTTCGTAGCGGTTTAGGACGTGCCGTCCGTGAAATCGCGGTGGCTTAGGACGCTTTTCTTTGGGGTATTCGGTAGTCACCCGTTCTTCGAAAAGCTTAAGAAATGTGACCTTGAAACCGTTGAGGTATCCCATTACACCTCCTCCAATTCGTCTTCATAGGCGCGGTCGCCCGCTCGCAGCGCGACGACGAGGAGGGAAGCCCCTATCGCTAGGGCCACGAACGCTGCTCCGTAGGTCACGATCCAGTTCCACTCATAGGTCGCGCGCAATTCTTTGAGGCTGATGAACATCAACCAGAAAAGAATGAGTGGTATCAGCAATTTCCAACCTAGGTGCATCAATTGGTCGTATCGAAGTCTTGGAAGGGTCGCACGGAACCACACAAATGCGAAAAGGAATGCCAACACCTTTAGTAGGAACCAGATGGTGGGCCAGAACCACGTCATGCCAAAGAAAATGGGACCCGCGGGACCACCGAAAAAGAGGGTGACCATGATCGCTGACATGGTGATGACGTTCATGAACTCGGCAAGGAAAAAAAGTGCGAAACGAATCGATGAGTATTCGGTGTGAAATCCGCCGACCAGTTCTTGTTCGGCTTCTACTAAGTCAAAAGGTGGTCGATTGAGTTCAGCAGTCGCCGCTATAAGGAAGACAATAAACGGGACGATTCCTGATGAGACGAGGAACCAGTGGCTAAACCCTCCGGACTGCGCGGCAACGATGCCATGAGTTGACAAGGTTCCGGCGAGTATTACCACGACGACGGTAGCCATGCCTAGCGCGGCTTCGTAAGAGATGGCTTGTGCCGTGGCGCGCACGGATCCAATAAGCGGATACTTGGAGCCGGACGACCAACCGGCGAGCATCACCCCGTACACCGCTATCGAAGACATCGCCAGTAAGAAGAGAATGCCGATCGGAGGGTCGGCGACCTGGAGGTAGGTATCCCGTCCGAAGATAGTGACCGTTCCCGAAGAGTCGCCTCCGAACGAACCGCCTATGGGTACGACGGCGAAGGATAGGAAGGCAGTTACCGCTGAGATATAGGGTGCCAGTCGAAATACAAGCGGATCCGCGTTTTCGGGACGTAGGTCCTCTTTGAAGAAAAACTTCACACCGTCAGCAAAAGTCTGGAGCAAGCCCCAGGGGCCGGCGACGTTGGGGCCGATCCGGTTTTGCATGTCCGAAATTAGTTTCCGTTCAAACCAAACCATGAACATCGTGGCGACGAGCAAAAAGGTAAACGCGACCAGCACTTTGATGACCATGATGCCGATGTCGGTGAGATCGACGCCATCCAAATACAGCGGATCGCCGGTCATAGTGTTTCAATCCGAATGTCGTTGACGAGTGCCGTGGCGTCGATAAATCGGTTCGCTCCACCTCCGGGTTGGTTGAACGGAAGCACCGCGGTGCCTCGCAAGATCTCGTCATCAGCGACCGCTGTAACTGTTTCGGTTGCTCGGGTGGAGATAACTCGGACCGTGGCTCCGCTCAAGACACCCAAACGTTGGAGGTCGCTGGGATGAACCTTTAATATCGCTTCTTCAGCCAAGTGATTCAGTGAAGCGCTGTGACTGGTATTGGTGCCGGCGTCCCACAGTTTGCGTCCACTAACCAGTCTCAGCCCATAGCCATCAACGACAGGCGGTTCTTTAGGTTCCACCAACGTCGGTTCTATCGAAGTTTCTTTGACGACAATGCCCTCGTGGGCTTCAGGCCCACAGATTCGTTCGATGGTTATCCCCTGATGACTCGGTGCAACTTGCTCAATTTCGCGCCAAATTTCTTCCCGGGATCCAACGCCAAGATCCCCGCCCAGTCGCCATGCCAACTCACTGGCGATCATCCAGTCATCGCGAGTTGAGCCGGGAGACGTGATTTTTTGGCTGAGCCGGCTGATCCGACCCTCAATGTTTGTTGTAGTTCCGTCCTGCTCTCCGTAGGCGGTACTTGGCATGACTATGTCGGCTTGCGCCACTGAGTCGGTGATGAAGTTGTCGATCGCGATAATGGTTTTCACACGTTGAAAGGCTTCCGCGGCGAGGTTTCGATCTGGGAAGTCGCGCAGGGGATCAGCGCCAAGCAATATGAGCGTGTCGAGTTGACCGGATGCCGCGGCTTGAAGCATGCCTGTGGTGTCAAGACCGGCTTTGTCGGGGAGGGTCTGCCACTGATCGAGCAGAGACTCGGTTGGGCGATCGAGGGACGTTCGACCTGGGAGCACCCCGGGTGCGAGGCCCATGTCTAAGGCACCTCGCACGTTGCCACGGGGTAACGCAGGTAAGAAGGTGGCATGGGGGAGTCGGTCGCGGATGACTGCTGCGACCTCCAAAGCCGGTGTTGCTGATTCCGCCAGGGATGCGCGGCCTAAAACTGTGACCACGGATCCCTCTAGTAGTTGACTCGCTAGCGGATCATCGCTTTCCAAGAGGGCAAGCAAAGTTTTAGCTGCTTCGCCAGGGAGACATCGGATAGAGCGCTGCGCGTACGTTTCGGCCCCCGTCACGGTTGGTCCGATTTCTATGACGCGAGTTTGGCCCTTGTTAGCAGCTACATGAAGTCGAAGGTGGAGGATGGCGAGTTCCTCTTTGAGGTCGGGTCCAATGATGAGAACCGTGTCCGAGTTGCAGGCATCCGCGATGGTCGCTGGGGGGAGACCTAATACAGCCTCCGCTGGCAAGCCGTCTCCTAGTTGCGCGTCGAGGTTGTCCGTTCCGATGACGGAGCGAGCGAGCTTCGCCCAAACGTAGGCGTCTTCATTGGTCAGTCTCGACCCACCAATTATCCCGATACCTTCCGGGCCAGCTCGCCGGATGGCTTCGGCGGCCAGAGCTAAAGCCGACCCCCAATTCGTGCCGAGCAACTGGTGCGAGTTCTCGGCATCTCGAACGAGTGGAGTTACCAGTCTGTCATCACTGTTAACGGCCTCATAGTTGAACCGACCCTTGTCGCAGAGCCACCCATGGTTCACCGATTCGACGTCTACTCCTAGGTAGCGAACGAGTTCGTTTCGTGAAGATTCCACTGCCACGCGACATCCCAGCGAGCAAGTGGTGCATGTTGATTCAACTTGTTCCAGGTCCCACGGGCGAGCCTTGAATCTGTAAGGGGCAGCGGTCAGTGCACCTACTGGGCAAATTTGGACCGTGTTGCCCGAAAAATAGGAAGTAAAGGGTTCGTCGGGGAAAGTCAACACCTGTGTGGCGTTACCGCGTTCAGTGAACTGAATTAGCGGATCTCCGGCGATCTCGTCAGCGAAACGGGTACAGCGGTCGCACAGGATGCAACGCTCCCTATCTAGGTCGACAAGGTCCGAGATCGGGATAGGTTTTTCATAATGTCGTTTCTCTTCGACAAACCGGGACTCACCAGGCCCATAGGCCATTGTTTGGTCTTGGAGCGGACATTCGCCACCCTTGTCACATACCGGACAGTCAAGCGGGTGGTTCACGAGGAGGAGTTCGAGCACGCCTTCCTGGGCGCGTCGCGTGTTCTCAGACTCGGTGTCTACGATCATCCCGTCGGAAACCGGAACCATGCACGATGGCTGCAACATTGACCCACGGCCGGTGTCGACATCGACCAGACACATCCTGCACATGCCCACAGACGACATGCGTTCGTGATAGCAAAATCGCGGGATGTGAACTCCAGCTCGGTCTGCCGCAGCAATGAGCATTTCGCCGGGATGAGCTTGTACTTGTGCGCCGTTGATGGTGACGGCGACTTCACCCGGTGATGTTTCAGACATCGACCGCCACCTCACTTATGGTGTCACTCTCGCCACCTGCGACCCTCGCTTCGAACTCTTCTGGGAACAAAGTGAGTGCCGAGTGGACAGGAGCGAAGGCTGACGGCCCGACAAAGCAAATCGTGGTCATTTGATAGGGAAACGGGACTGCCTCGATTCCTTTAGATGCAACCGCTGCGTGAGGAAAGTCGCCTGGGCTGATTGTTTGGCCGACCTCCATGAGTAATTCCAGATCTCGAGGTGTTCCTCTGCCGTTGACTACCCGTCCAAGTATTTGCTCTAGCCAAGTGCCACCTTCCCGGCATGGGACGCACTTGCCACATGACTCATGCGCATAGAACTTGGTGAGGGTGAGAGCTGCTGCGGGAATATCAGTGGTTTCGTCCATCACCATGACGGCTCCTGAGCCAAGCATGGATCCCTGAGGTCCTACCTGGTTGGCCTCAAAAGGTAAGTCAAGTTGATCAGGTGTAAACCACGGGGCAGATCCGCCACCGGGTACAAAGGCCTTGAGTTGATTACCGTCGCGAATTCCGCCGCACATTTCTTCGTTGTACAGAAGGTCTCTAAATGTAGTTGTGCCGTTAACGATTTCGTAGACGCCCGGGCGTCGTACATGTCCACTGACGGCAACCATGCGAGTCCCCGGCGAACTCTCGGTACCTATAGCGGTGAAGGCCTCTGCACCGTGTTCCAAGATCCATGGGAGATTTGACAACGTTTCGACGTTGTTGACGATTGTTGGTTGACCGTAGAGCCCGATCGATGCGGGGAAATACGGCGGCTTTAACCGGGGGTATCCCCGATTCCCCTCAAGACTTTCAATAAGAGCCGTTTCTTCCCCCACCACGTAAGCGCCCGCGCCCCAATGCAAAATAATGTCGACCGAAAATTCCGTGCCGAGGATGTTCTTGCCGATGTAACCAGCGGCGTACGCATCGTTAAGCGCTGCAGCGACTCGTTCTTGGGCAACGGGCATTTCTCCGCGGATGTACAAGAAGCACTGACTCAGGCCTACGGCATAGCAAGCAATGAGGCAACCTTCGATGAGTTGGTGAGGATCCAGCTCCATTAAAAGCCTGTCTTTATAGGTTCCCGGCTCTGATTCATCCCCGTTTACGACGAGATACCGAGGCCAGACGCCGGGGGGGCAAAACCCCCACTTCACTCCTGTTGGGAACCCAGCGCCTCCACGTCCAAGCAAAGTCGCATCGCGCACTTCACTATGAACCTCTTCGGGCGTCTGTTGCAGCGCCTTGCGAAGAGCGTGGTATCCACCGGTCGCTTCGTACCGTTCAATGGTGTATGAGTCTTCGTGATCAAATCGCGCAGTAACGATTCGGGGCGTGTCGTTTGCGACGAATCCCGGTGCGTGCGGGATAGGAGTCCCGGCCCTACTCGTCATTGGTCAACCCCCGCGTCAGGCATCCACACCGGGGCGGATACCACATCCTGCGGAGGTTCGGCTCCTACAAATCGATCTTCGGGTATTTGTTGTCGTACCCGCGAAAGCACTCCATGATCAGGTATCTCGTGACCTGTTGTGGAAAGCTCGTCAACGATTGAGTCGAAGCGGTCCGGGCTCACTCGATATCGATGTCTGTAGTTGACTTGCAAGCATGGGGCTTCCGTGCATGCGGCCTGGCACTCGGCCCCTTCGATGGTGAACATGCCGTCTGCCGTGGTGCCGCCCGCTTTCACGCCGAGTCGCCGTTCAGCATGCTCCAAAAGTTCTCTTGCACCCATAAGCGCACACGACATCGTGGTGCAAATGTTGATGACATATTTGCCTACGGGACGGCGTTTGAACATCTCATAGAACGAACAGGTCCCAAGTACTTCAGCGCTAGTCGTGCCCACTAGTTCTGCTATCTGGGCCATCGCGTCATCGGTAACCCAGCCGGCTTGTTCCTGGGCTAGGTGCAACAACGGAATCATTGCCGATCGCGGTTTGGGATACCGATTGATGATGACTTGCGCGAGATCCAGATTTTCGTCACTGAAAAATTTCATCGATCAACCTCCCCCATGATCGGGTCGATCGATGAGATAACCGCGATCGCATCAGCAAGCAAACCGCCGTACATCATGTGCGGAAGGGTCTGGAGGTTAACGAAAGAGGGGGCGCGAATATGCATTCGTTGCGGTTTGGCCCCGCCGTCAGAAACCAAGTAGCAGCCGAGTTCGCCGCGCGGTGATTCAACTGCGGTGTACACCTCGCCCGGCGGCACCTTAAAGCCCTCAGTGAAAATCTTGAAATGATGAATAAGTGCTTCCATTGACTCATCGATTCGCGCTCGTGGTGGCGGAGTCACTTTGCGGTCCTGAGTGCGGTATGGACCCTCAGGCATAAGGTCCAAGCATTGTTCGACGATACGCATCGACTCACGTATTTCATTGAGTCGGATCGCATATCGGTCGAACGTATCTCCATATGTCCCCACCACAATGTCGAACTCGACCTGGTCGTAGGCTAAGTACGGCATAGCTCGGCGGAGATCCCACGCAAACCCCGTGGAACGTAGAATCGGACCAGTAGCGCCGAGCGCCAGGGCTTCCTCAGTGGTAATGACGCCGACACCCTGGGTACGTTCGCGCCAGATTGGTTGACCAGTCATAAGTACATCGAATTGGTCTAGGCGTTCCGGGAGAATCTTGAGGATGCTTCGGACGTCATCGCGCCAGCCGTCGGGAAGATCCGCGGCAACTCCTCCGGGTCGGATGTAATTGTGATTCATGCGGAGGCCAGTCACCTTCTCGAAGAAGCGAAGGATTTCTTCTCTCTCCCGCCAGCCATAAATCATCATGCCTACAGCACCAAGATCCATGCCGTTAGTCGCCAAGAACAAAAGGTGGGACGACATGCGGTTTAGTTCACACATCAACATGCGGATCCAAGTGGCCCGGTCGGGAAGCTCAATTTCCATCAGCGCTTCTACGGCTAACGAGAAGGTCAGTTCGTTGAATAGGGGGGACGCGTAATCCATCCGAGTGACATTCGTCGGACCTTGTAAGAACGTGAGATCTTCTGCTGTCTTTTCCATCCCGGTGTGCAAATAGCCAATGATGGGCTTAGAGCGCAGGACTGTTTCGCCCTCTAATTCCATCGTCACGCGCAGCACGCCATGGGTCGACGGGTGCTGCGGACCCATGTTGATGATCATTCGTTCGTCATCGGGGTCGACAACGGCAGCTCGTTCCTCTGCTTCGACTTCGGACATTCGGAGAACGGCGTCACGATTTCGGAGGTGGTCCAGGGTTGTCATCGGCCCTCTACCGCCTTGAACTGAACGGGGATACTTCCAATCGCGAAGTCTTTCCGCAGCGGGTGCCCTTCCCAACCATCGGGAAGCAGGATCGGGGTCGGGTCAGGATGGCCTTCAAAGCAAAGACCGAACATGTCGCTAGCTTCTCGCTCCATCGCTTCGGCACCCGGGTGGATACCAGAGATGGTGGCGACCATGGGCTCCGATTCAGGGACTTGAACTCTGATGCGCAGCCGTCGCGGCGTGCGAACATCTAGAAGGTTGACAATCAATTCGAAGCGTTCGGGCTCAACAGATGCCGGTAATACCCGAGTTCCGTTTCCTAGGTAATCAGCCCCGCACAGATCAATACAGACGTCGTAACCCTCTTCGACTAAAAGTTCTATTAGATCGTGATAGCTCCCCGCGGAGGGATGGAGGACGAGTTGACCTCTGCTGTCGGTAACGGGAACACCATGCAGTTGTTCTGCGTTGTTGTTTAGTTCTTCACTTAGTTCAACTGTTTCCGGTGTTTCCTCGAGCGAGGCCGTCGGCTCACTCATATAGACCTCCGGTCCGGATGACGACCGGTTCTGGTTGAGCGTCTGGAGCGTACTCGGGGCCGAGTTCTATCTCCGCGCCCCGTCCAGTCACATCGCGTCGTTGAGTGAGCTCTCCCGTGCGGATTTTTTCATGCAAAGCGAGGATGGCATGGAGCAGCGTTTCCGGACCCGGAGGACACCCCGGCGCGTAAATATCAACAGGCACCACTTGATCAACACCCTGAACAATGGCGTAGTTATTGAACATGCCTCCACTTGACGCACACACACCCATGCTGATCACCCATTTGGGCTCCATCATTTGGTCGTAAATTTGACGAAGCACGGGAGCCATTTTTTGACTGACTCGACCGGCGACGATCATCAGATCGGCTTGACGCGGTGACGCACGGAAGGTTTCCATCCCATAACGCGCCATGTCGTAGTGAGCTGTTCCCGTAGCCATCATCTCGATAGCGCAGCAGGCGAGACCGAACGTGGCCGGCATGAGGCTCCGACGACGCGCCCATTTTACTAACTCTTCGATAGGCGCCGTGATGATGTTGTGTCCGAGCCCCGCAAGACCTTCGTCACCGAGGCCAAGTTTGTGTTTGATATCGGACAGATCTGGCATTAGGCCGCCTCTGAGTCGTCGGCTCCGGGCTCAACATCGAGTCGACCTTCAAGGCCAACCTTTCGAATCGTCGAAGTCGTAGTGCGTTCAGGGTTAGTAGCTGGCGTTAGCAATCGACGTCCGGGACTCCAGTTCAGGCCACCTTTTGCCAACTCATAAACAAAGGAGAGAAAGAAGACGCCGCCAAAGATTGTCATAGCTACGAGACCGAAGAGCCCGAGTTCGTCATTGGCGACTGCCCAGGGGTAGAGGAAAACGATCTCGATGTCGAACATGATGAACAACATCGCGACCAGGTAGAACTTGACTGGGAAACGCTCAGGTATAGCGGCCTGGTCGGTGATGCCGCATTCGTAGGCAGATCTTTTTGCAAGGGTGCTGCGCTCTGGGGCAAGTAACCGGGAAGCAATGATGCTGAGCAGAACGAAAAGGATCCCGAGGATCCCAAGAGTTAGAACCGGGAGATACTGCTCCATCTCAATTCTTCCCCTCCCCCTGATTCAGCTTCCCGCCGCTTCCCGCACAGCCCACACAGCTTGATCGCGTCGGTGCAGGTGATAGCACCCTAAACCAAAGACCAAACCTGAGAAGATCGCTACGAGAGCGGGTCGAAGCCTGAGGTTGCCCTGGTCGCGAACCATAACGACTGTGTAGATGGGCGCGGCCCGGTCGAGTTCTGCCACGGGCAACACAACTTTGCCGTCCTCTCCAAGTTTGTTGGGGTCGACATCTGGAGTGGGCGTATAGGGCTGCAGTTGGACCGCTGCATAATGAGGTCGGCCTCGGCTTGGAATGAAGTATTGAGTTACCGCGTTGTCCGGAATCCCTAGGGGACGATAGCGCTCTCCGCCAACCCGCATCACACGGTGCACTTGGTAATCAGTGGAAGCACTAAAAAGACACGTGTTGACCGCTTCTAAACGCCGGGGGTCGGTGTCGTTACAGACAACAGCGGCATCCGCTGTCGCTCGCGCGTCCGCCTCGATTACAACTTTCCATCCCGCATCGGGGGAACTCGTGATGTCATTACCTAATTCTTGGACTAGTTCGATCGGGACAGCTTCGGGGTTCGTGGAGACATGGGTAACTTCCCAGGTGGGGCCGTGACCCACCCAGCCGATGCCGAAAAACCACCAAACAATGCCCATCAATAAATTCCATCCCCAAAATCCGGTCCACGCGACGAGAAATCCAAGTCGAAGGCCGAGATTGGTCGCCAGCAGCATGTAGACCGATCCACAGAGAACTAGAACTGCAATAAGGACCGCCAAGTATCCTGTGAGGACCGGGTCCCAGCTGACGAGGGCCACCAGACTCATTTGTTGTCCTCCGTTGTGTGCAATTCTGCGAACTGAACTGTGGACTGTTCGGCAGGATCGAGGCTCCGTTCATATTCCGCTATGGCACGGATTTCGTCCTCTGAAAGTATCCTTCCGAAGCCTGGCATCCCGTAGTTTCCTAGCCTCGAGAACTCGCCATACGCGACATTGTCAGCGGCCCCGTTAGCGATGAACGCGACTTGGTCTTCAATGTCGGGGAACAGCCGTTCAAGGCTCACGGCGTTCAATGCAGGTCCGTAACGACCAGATCCTGCTGGGCCAGGGATTACGTCAACATCCCCACCATTGTTAGGGAGTTGGGCCGGCCCACGGGCTGGCCAGCGTGGGGTGTGACATCGAGCGCAATGAAGTTCAAAAAGCACTTGTCCTTCGGTTTTTTCTGGATAAGCAACCCTCGCGATTTCTTTCGCAGCGAGGGCTCTATCGCGTGCCTCTTCATCGGACAGCCGTTCCCGCCAGAGCCAGGCAATAAGGTTGTCAATCTCTTGGGACGTCAAAGGTCCGCCGCCAGGAAGCCCCCACGCTGGCATAACACCTCGTCCATAATTCAAAATCTGCCGCACTTCATCGACCTCATCGAGTGTTTCAGCTTCGGTGTCGAACCGTACGAAAACGGTGTCGAGTGCGGGAGCGCGCCAGGTCGTCTTAACGACGTAGGTGTCTTGGTCGCTGAACTGGTTCCCGATGTCGAGAATCACGGGGGCGTAGTTAGTCCCGCCCATATCCGCTCCATGGCAGACTACGCATTCAAGTTCTTCGGCAAGTCTTTCTCCGGCTGCCGCAGCCCGTTCGCTGAACCCGTGCTCGGCGCCAGAACGTCGTCCGCCTTCGCGGAGCCAATAGATCGGTAGCGACAACGCAATGATCAAGAGCATGAGCACACCGAAAGCTTGGACTCGTTCCAGACGGTTTCCTTCTAAGGCCTCGTCGTCCGGCAAAGATCCACGATTGGCGGCGAGTTCGATTTCGCTGCCGACCTCAGATTTGCTTCGCCGAATGTTCACGAAGACATAGATCGCCCAGCCAACGACCACAATGGCCAACAAAACCATCGCAATCGAACGCTCAGTGGTTACGGCATAGGTCACGAGTTATTCACTCCTGCCGTGATTAGCGCTAGTTCGGGAGAGGGATCGGTAGTTATCACGCGCAGTGGGGCCCTTCTAAGCCTTGGCCCGTGGTATTGGTACCAATTGGGGGGCCCTGGGAGGGACTGCCTGTGTCAATGATGACTTTGTCTCCGTCAATGATCACTGGGAATCGATCCATGCCTCTGGGCGCGGGTCCCGCCTTTTTTTCTCCGACACGGTTGTATTGCGAACCATGGCATGGGCATTCAAACCACTGCGAGGTAGCGCAGGAAGGTACTTTGCAGCCCAGATGGGGGCATTTTTGCCAGAGAGCTACATAACCCATTTTGATGCCCTCCAACACTGAGCCGGAATAAACAGCCTCCGCGGCTTGCTGAGTTGCAGTATCCATTGGGTAGGGCTGTAAATAGGTCTGCGCTTCTGAAAAATAGGAAAAGTTGACAGCTGGTGACGATGACGTGATGACATCGTTCACGGAGGAGATGGTTCCTATCTTTACCTTGGAGCCGAACCCTCCTGTCGGGCGCGGCCATAGAAAAGCAATATTGGCAGCGCCGAATGTCGACAAACCCATGGTCATCAGCATGATCGAGGCGCGGTTCAGGAACTGACGCCGAGTGACTCCAATTTCTTCAGGGTCGGGCGGGGTCCAAACAGCCGGTGTCGTAGGTTCGGGAACTGCTACTTCGGTGCTTACTCGGGCAAGCGCTACTGATCGTTCCAGTTCACGCGCATCATCGCTGACTGACCCGGCGACCACAGTTCCCGCGTCTCGTTTTCGGGTTTCACGCGACAGGTGCCCTAAACCTTGAGCGTCGCGTCGACGCAACGATGTGAACCCGACAACTCCTGCGAGAATAATGAGCACAGGGATGGCTATGGCGATGATCGTACCGCTTGACACTGCGCTGCTCCTCAGAGGTGGAAGATCCCGTGGAGGCCGGTGTCCCACGGATACGTGAAGTTGAAACCTTGGCCCCTAAAGAAGGAGCCGATTATTACGAGTACCGCCCAGAACATGAGGTGGATCGTCTGTATGGAGATTGCGAACTTACGATCTTCAGGTGCCTGGGACGGATTGCGATCGATGTAGGGGGCGAACGCCAACATCACCAACACAATCCCCGGAATGGTGACCCCAGCAATCATGGGATCGAACATTGTTAGTAGTTCTTGGAGCCCAAGAAAGTACCAGGGCGCTTTGGACGGATTGGGGGTCGCGTTGTGGTTCGCCAACTCAAGCAACGGCGCGTTATGAAGACCGAGAACACTATTGAGAAGGCGGTTATAAACAGAGCGGCGGTGAACTCTGCTGCAAGGAGATGCGGCCACACGTGGACTTTGTCACCTGGGTTCGCTTTGACGTCTTGAATTGAACCTGATTTCACAACTGTCAACAGGCGATGCGTATTACCGCTAGGACCAGCCATAGCGGGGGGAGCAATGGTTGCTACACCTCCGCTTGTGGGCGCTGCTACGCCACCTTGTTGACTTTGCTCGAGCAACGAACGAGGGATGGTTTCACCATCGTCATCCGAAGCTCCGCCACTCTCGGGTACCGGAGCAGTTCCGCCTTCAGCGTTCGCCTTGGCCTCTTGACTTCTTTTCAATAGATGTTCGGGGATTTCGGTCATGGAACGGTTCTTACTCCTCGACCTAGAGCGGACCGGAGATGCCGCCGTCTTTGCGGACTCTCCAAAAGTGGATCGCCAAGAATATGACGAGGACGAAGGGAAGCATCAAGACGTGCAGTACATACCATCGCAACAACGTTTCCGCGCCGATTTGCTTGCCTCCCAAGAGAACAAATCGGACCTGGTCTCCAAATACGGGGGTAAAGCCCATCATGTTGGTGCCTACGGTCACCGCCCAAAGGGATAACTGATCCCATGGGAGGAGGTACCCGGTGAATGACAATAAGAGGGTCAGTTTGAGAAGCATGACTCCCACGACCCAGTTGAATTCACGAGGTGCTTTATAGGCCCCGTGGTAAAAAACGCGGGCCATGTGTAGGAAAACCGACAACACCATTAAGTGCGCTGTCCATCGGTGCATGTTTCGCACAAGCAGCCCAAAACTGACCTGTGTATGCAATGACTCGATATCGCTCCACGCTGCAGCAGCGGTTGGCCGGTAGAAGAACATGAGGAAAATGCCGGTAACGGTCAACAAGATGAACAGAAAGAAGCTCAACCCGCCTAAGCAAAGTGTGTAACTGACCTTTACGGCATGGCGCTTTACCTTCACGGGGTGGAGGTGGTAGAGCACACTATTCATAACCACGTAGGAACGATTTCTGGGGCTGTCCGTATAACCCTTCCGAAAAATGGACCCGGGACGAAATATCGAAGTCCAGAACTGACTGTCTTGCATCCAGTCGCTGGCAACTGTGGCGCCTTGGCGCAGTTTGTCAGGTAGCGACTGCTTCGACTTTTCTATCGCGTTGGCCATATTGGGTCCGTCTAATCCTCAGAGTCGCATGCCGTAGGCGTAGCCGTGGGTGTGAGTACGTTCGTGGAGGTCCCCTTCAGCGGGTGGGTTATCGACCACTTTCCCCAGCGTTATGACGCCTGTGGGACACCTGTCGACGCAAAGTGCGCAGCGTGTGCAAACGTCGTCGTCAATGATGAAGATTGCGTTATCAGTTGGGTCGAGACCGGGCAGATCGGCGTCGATTGCTTCGTCGATCGCCTCGACCGCCACATACCAGATGCATTTCCAGGGGCAAATATCAACACAACCCTCGCATTGGATGCATTCGGACTGGTCGATATTGATGAATTGTTTGGGTTTCACTGCAGCTGCTAAATAGTCAGCGTCCACCGTTTGTAGTACGTAGTCGTCAACGAATCGTGGCATCGGCGGGTTTGCTTCAGTCTTGGCCATATCAGTTGCCCTTCATTAGCGGGCGACCGAAGTCCGACACCGCTTCGGCAGCAGGTTTTGTCTGGTCCCGTTTTTGCCACCACAGCCATAGAAAGGGCAACCCTGCTAGGGCGACGATGTGTTCGATTACGACGACAATGTCCGAAACCTTTTTGAGATCCATGCGCATCGGCGGAAAAGTGATCGGGTTGCCGTCAATGAATTGCCCTTCGGTGAAAAGCATCCGCTCCACAGACCAACCCCATTCGTTGTCGGTGAGACGTACCCACCGGTCAGGGACGATACCGAACACCATAAGAAACAGCATGAATACAAATGCCGCTCCCAGCATCGCTTCGCCCCAGGAAGTAGGTCGATCCATAGGCCTGCGCTGTCCGTACGCAATGATGCCCCAGACCATAAGACCCGTGATCAGGATTGATGTCACAAGTGCGACCACTAGCCCTCCTGTCTGGTGCGTACTTTCGGTGCGTGCTAAACGAATTAGGCGAGACCTACCAGAGGCTCACCCTGTGCAGACCCACGGTATGAATCTACGGTCAAATCTACCCGAGCAACGCCCGGATCGTTCGACGTTCTAGCACGCTTCAACGACGGATTCGTAACTCAAGAATGACCTATATGGTGGCATCCACGTGTCTCCAATGCCGAACCCAACCCAGGATTTTCTGCAAGAAGTTCAATCTGCACCCAACTTGGGCAAGAAGTGTCTGCCAAACTTGCTTCGTTAACCTCACAACGGCCTATCTTTGGTGAGCGCACCTACCTTGTTTTTTGACACCACGACCCGTGATGCGGGGCACCATGTTGGTACCTCGCGGAGGACCCAGTGACCGAAGTTCCCGAATATCTGCTTGAGCGCTCACGCCAGAGACGCATAGATCTTGGTCTGCTCGAAGACGACGGTAGCGGCGCCGGGGGTGCGAGTGGGGCTTCAGCCGGCGAAGCGTTAGCCAGTTCAGGGCCGAGCAGCGCTGATGTGATCGCCGCGGCAAAAGCTGACGCCAAACTTGAGCAGTTGGCGGAGCCGGAGCAGGAACCAACTTGGGTTTCGGCAGCACGGGCCCGGGCAAAGATCCCAATGTGGGCCCTACCCGTCTTGTTTTTCTTGCCTTTATGGGCGTTCGTGTACGTAAAGCTCACCGAACCGCCACCAGAGCCAGTTACCGCCATTAGCGAGGGAGCCGCGACTTACGCCGCACGATGCGCGAGTTGTCATGGCGGCGGAGGCGCAGGAAGTGAGGGCGGTGGAGTTGGCCGCCCCCTCTACAACGGGGAAGTCTTGCTGACCTTCCCCAAGCTCGAAGCAGACATGCTCCATTGGCTTGAGGTTGGGTCCGAAGGTATGGGGATAGGCAACGCCTACGGTGCCACTGATCGCCCGGGAGGTGCTCACATTTCAGGTGAAACGGGAGCAAATATGCCGGGGTTTGGCGGCACGTTGAGCGAGTACAAGATCTATTCGGTTGCTCGCTACATCCGTGAGGTGTTAAGCGGAGAATCTGTCAGTGACGAAGAGGTAGCCGTGCGCGACGCCGCGTGGCAAGATCTTGGCGGTGGCAAGGACGTGGGCGGCGGCGGTCATGGCGGCGGTCATTAGTCCAAGCTCTTGAAGGCACTCTGAGAAATTTTCTCCACGGCAATATGCGAAGTCGGAGGACAAACGCTGATGTCGATGCGTCTTTCTACCGAGGTACTAGTCATTGGCGCAGGTCCTGCAGGTACCGCAGCAGCCCATTGGATCGCTCGCGCCGGGCACATGGTTGTGGTACTCGAAAAGGAGCCCATGCCTCGTGAGAGGGTTTGTGGAGACGCGTTAACGCCCAAAGCCGTTGGTCACTTGCACGACATGGGCCTGGGCGTTGCGTGCGATGGGTTTCACCGTCACAACGGTCTACGTATGACCGCGCATGGTCGCAGCATCGAGCTCCGATGGCCAACCGATCATGATCATCCAAGCCACGGTCTGGTTGTCCGACGCGGCGTACTCGACCAGTTATTACTGGAGCACACTTCGGATGTGGGAGCGCAGGTGTGGACCGGCGTTGAAGTTCTAGATCCGATCATCGAACACGGACACCTTCGCGGTTGTCGAGCAGTCGGGTCGGGTCTCGGCACAGGACCGCAAGGGGACGTCGAAGTGCGCGCGCGCTTTGTTGTGATCGCCGACGGGCCCCTTTCGCCATTTGGACGTGCGTTAGGAACCGCCCGAACCCGAACTTATGCCCAGGGCGTCGCAATGCGCGGTTATTTTCCAAGCATTCATCACGACGACGACACGATTGAATCGGTCTTTGATTTGCGTGACAGCACGGGAGAACAGCTACCCGGTTATGGGTGGGTATTTCCCGTGGGAGACGGGACGGTGAACACCGGCGTCGGTTTGTTGAGCCATCATCAAGGTAATGATCCTCGGTCCGTGAGAGAACTCTTCGATCAGTGGATCTTTCAGATACCTGAGTATTGGGAAATCACACCCGACAAAATCCGGGGCGAACCTGAGGGTGGTCGTCTCCCCATGGGAGCTTCGGTAAAGCCTAGATCTGGCCCCAACTGGGTAGTGGTCGGTGACGCGGCCGGTAGCGTCAACCCATTCAACGGTGACGGAATCGAGCCCGCGTTAAGCAACGGGCGGCTCGCGGCCGCGGTTATCAGCGACGCCATCAATACTGGCGATGGTTTGGCGCTGCGACAGTACGAACAGCAATTGAAGTCGAAATACGATCACTATTATCGGCTTGGCAGACTAGCTACTAAAGCTCTCGGCAAGCCTGGATTGATGCGACGATTCACCCTGTTCGGAATTCAGTCACGTGTCCTTACGGAATTAGTCATGCGAATCTCCACAAACCTCGTAAACAACGACGCCGGGGGTACGGAGTCGGTGTACGAACTCGGGAAAGTGATAGCTCGACTCATGCCCGATCGGGACTAGGGGGCGGTTGAAAAACCTGTGTCAACAAAATCAATTTCTCAGAGAAAGTGCCTTCGGTGAGTTTGACGAACCCCGTTTTGGTGTCACCTCGGTTCGAAAAGCAGGTCGAGGAGTGTGTCCGGCGGCAGTTCGTCAAGTCTTTCAAATCGGGCGAAGGCACCCGAAAAATCTAGCGACTTAACGAGTGGGTTTGGAACCACTACGGTGCGCAAACCGGCAGCGATAGCGGCCTTTAACCCATTAGGGCTGTCCTCTACGACGGCTGCTGCTCCGGCGTCGACTTCCAGTAGGTCTAGTGCTCGAATGAAAACGTCCGGCGCTGGTTTGGAAACCCCGCCTACATCGTCGCGACAGACGATATGAGAAAATTGTTCGTATAGGCCAACACGTTTCAGGTGCTGATCTACCCAAGCGTGCGGTGAGCTTGACCCTATTGCTGTACTAATTCCGCGTCGCGTGGCAGCTTCAAGCAGTGCGGCCACACCTGGGAGAACTGTTTGTTCTTCTGTCATCCGGTTCTTGATTCGTTGGCGCGCTTGAAGGAGTGAGTTCCGATCCAACCGACGACCTACTCGAGTTTCAAGCTCTTCGACCCAAGTTGATTTGCGGTCCGTACCCATCCCCTCGAGCCACCAATCCATGGGGAGTTCAAGGCCGTAACCGGCCCAGATCTGTGCTGTCGATTCACATGCCGGGGTTTCTGTGTCAAGGACGGTTCCATCGAAGTCGAGAATTAGCGCTCGATGTGTCATTGATGATCGGCCGCCCGCGACACCGCTTTCAATAACCCCTCCACTGACGGTTCGCCAGCAATAGCCGCCACCTCAAGGCCTGAGAGCCGACATTCTTGAGCGGTTGTGTCTCCGATGACGATCACTTTCGGCGCGGTCTTGCCGCCGGTTTGTTCAAGGTGACCTTTCACCGCTGAGGGTGAAGCAAAGATGACTATTTCGGCACTGAGAGCTCGGGACACCAAATCCTCGTCCAATGATGGGTACACGGTGCGATAGGCAGCTACACAATCAACGTCCCATCCTCTGGCTCGAAGTCCCTCCGGAAGATCGGGTCGGCCGTCCGAGGCAATGGGCACCAATACTCGATCACCCGGTTGGGGTGGCGGGAAGGCATTTGCTACCGAGGCACCGTCTTGACGGGCCGGCACTAAATCTGGTTCTCGCCCCATCTCTGAGGCGACCTTTGCGGCGGTACCGTGGCCTACTGCCGCGATCTGGAGGTGAGCGAATCTCTTCAGAACTCCTCTTCGTGCGCCTCGGGCCATTAAGGCTGCAACTGAATTGGTCGACGTGAAGGCAAGCCAAGAGAATCGTTCAAGGCGGATCAGCGCGTCGTCAAGGGGTTGGCCCCCATCAAGGGGGGGTACTACCGCGATGGCAGGAGCAGCTATCACGTCGGCCCCCGCTTTCGTCAAAGCTTGAATTAGGTCGCCACTTTGATGGGAGGCGCGAGTAACGACGACGGACTTTCCTTGAAGTGGTCTGTCGTTCAACGATTACCTCCACTTCTCGCGAGTAGTGCGTCTCCACCTTTGCCCAGTAACTCCTCTGCAACTGCCTTTCCCAACGCAACCGGGTCTTCGCTTCGCTGTCGGGTACGTAGCACGGTGCTGCCGTCTGCGGCGGCAAGTACTGCCTCTAGTTGGATGACATCGTCTTTGATGAATGCGTGCGCACCAACTGGGAGTTCGCAACCGCCACCGAGCTTGGCCAAATAGGCTCGTTCCGCTTCGACGCAAAGTCTTGTTGGGGCATCGGTTATTCCTTGCAACTGTTCGACGCTAGCCGAATCGTCTTCGCGGCATTCGAAAGCGATTGCCCCCTGACCTACCTGTGGAACCATCTCCTCCAAGCCAAAGACATATGCAACGGAGTCAGCGAGTTCGAGACGCTGTAAGGCGGCCAGCGCGACCACTACAGCATCGACGTCGTCTCGTTCTGCAGCGGCAACTCGGGTCGAGATATTCCCTCGCAAACCAATGAACGTGAGATCAGGTCGAAGGTATGCAAGTTGTGAACGTCGTCGAACTGACCCAGTAGCAATCGTGGCGCCGTGCGGTAGCCGTTCGAGATCGGTTCCGATTAGTGCATCGCGAGGATCACCTCTGTCCAAAAACCCAGCCAGGTTGAGTCCAGCAGTCGGGGTTGACATCAAATCTTTTGCGCTGTGAACCGCGACATCCGCTCTGCCATCGAGTACCGCTCGCTGGACTTCTTTGACGAAGACGCCTTGTCCCGACATTTCATGTATCTGTCGGGTCTGATCTTGATCTCCCTCGGTATTTACCGTCAGAAACTCGATGTGATGGTCACTCGTCGCCAAGCGACGCGCTACCGCCTCTGCTTGCCAACGCGCCAAGGGGCTTGATCGAGTGGCGATGATCACTGGAGGCCTCGCTCAAGGGTAAAGAGATCGTGATTCACGTCTGTAAGGGCCGCCTCTTACCAATTCTGCGGCGCCTTTCAGAGCAGCAGTCTCTCAGTAAGAAACACTCGTTGCTACTCTCCGGGTCGCTTGTTCTGGGATTTTCGACGATCAGCGAAATTAGAACGAGACGATGAGCAGTTGGATTGTGGCCGCGACAAATATCAACACCAGCAGCGCCGCGAGTACCAGCGTGGTGCCTGGCCTCAAGTTGCTTCCCTGACGGTGACTTCGACCCCTACTTCCAGTCCTTTAGTCGCCGATCCTTCGTCCCGTCCTGTTGAAATGGCGAGCAAACCATATTCATCATCGACAAGTGCTAACTGGCCCGAGCTGACATCGGTCGGAAGTTGCAGACGAACGACTCTTCGTTCTTCGCCAAATTCAATAATGAAGACTTCCCCCATACCCGAAAGAGTGTCGCGGTCGATATTCAGTTGGGCAGCGCCACGGCGGCTCATCCCGATTACTTCGGCTGATATTGAACCATCATCTTCGAGGCGGGATACCGGGACAAGTGAGGGAAGCAGCAGATTTGGATCGATTGCGTCGCCAACTTCTTCAATGGATCGACCCGCCGCTAGGTGGCCTGACACTGGGCCGATTACGTCGCGCGCGGGATGTTGAACGCCGGGCGAAACGTTGTGGAACTCGGTATTTGTCAACTGCACAGCCCGGTCAGCACCTCCGACCACGGCAACAGCGGCTCCCAACAGCCCATTGTCGGGTCCGACTAGTACTGCTTGGCCAGAACCCACTTCGACAGCAATCGCCGCACGTTCCAGGACCATACCTACAGATGCAAGGACCAGACCAGGCGCAAGATACGGCACACTGCGGGCAAGCATCAATGAGCCCCCTCGGACATCGCCAGGTTCGATGTCATGACACAGATCTATAACCAATGATGAAGGACTCAAATCACGGAGAACGGAGTGCAGCACGCCCACAGATTCGTCCGAGGTACCTAGGTCTGTGAGGCAGGTAATAGTGTCGAACTTTGTCATGGATCAGGTTTGGCCTAATTCCCGAGAGCGTAGTGTGGCCGCCTCGATGGCAGCTGCGAAGGCCTCCCTCAACCCGTGATGCTCAAGCTCTCGGAGTCCGGCTGCTGTGGTACCTCCAGGTGAAGTGACATCAGCACGCAGTTCCGCTGGGGGCCTTCCTTCTGAGAGTAACGTCGCAGCCCCAAGGATAGTTTGCACCGCTAATTCAGTCGCCACTGCGCGACTTAAACCTGCCAATACGGCCGCGTCAATCATGGCTTCAGCGACAAGAAAAAGGTACGCAGGCCCTGATCCTGACAAGCCCGTGACCGCGTCGAGCAGTTTTTCGTCAGTGCGAACAACTGTGCCGACAGCCCCAAGTATCGCTTCGGCCCAGGCAAGATCCTCATCGTTGGCAACGCTGTTGCCACAGATGGCCGCTGCTCCCTGCCCGACCAAGGCGGGCGTATTTGGCATAGCCCGCACGACGGGGAGCGACCCCCCCGTCACTTCATCAAGAGTGGCGAGGGTTACTCCCGCAGCAATAGATAGCAGACGTTCGGTGCCTTTTTCGGCGGCTTGCCTCGCCACCTTCGGGATTATGTCGGGCTTGGTGGCAAGGATTGTTGAATCGGAGGGTTCAATTTCCGCCGTAACGCGCACCCCGTAGATCTCGGTCAGTTCTTTCCCGCGAAGTTCTACTGGTTCCACGACCACAATGCTTTCTGTGCCATGACCATGCCGTAACAGCCCGCCGAGCAGCGCTGCCCCCATTTTGCCGCCGCCCACGATCAGCAATTCCGCCATGACATCCACGGTAGCGGTCGACTCAGTGAAGACCTTGGCTCTGTTTGAAGTCAGCCTCCCTTGTAACTTTTTTTGTGCGAGATGCGAACCCGAGACGCAAAGCTATTGGCCAGTACCGCTCCACGAACTCCCATATCGAACCGAGAACGCGATCGAGTTCGTGTTCATCTATCGCATGGTATGGGAGTTCGCCCGTGAGAAAAATCGCTTCTTCCGGTCCGATACCAAACTGTGCCCCGACCAGCTCGTAGTTGCGTTGTAGCAGTAACTCGAAAAGTTTTTCTCGATCGTTCTCAGGGGCTGGGAGAAAGTACGTCTCGTATTTCAGTGTTCGTTGTCCAAGTGTGAACCAGATCGTGGTGCTGTCGCGAACCTCTCCTTTGAGACGTACATACCAACGACGTGGAACATCATCGGCGCGAACGACTTCAAGTAGGATTGGTAGTTCTTTGTTCTGGGTAGCCAACCATGTGTCGATTAGTTGTTCGAGCGTGTCCAACTCATCTTGAGTCGCAGGATCACGGGTCACACGCAGGAGACTAATTCGCGTGAAACCAGGCGGTCGAACACCTCGATTGCTCCACTCGCGCTAGTACCCCAACTGTGGAGGGCGGCTCGCTGGACCCCTTGGTGACCCATTGCTCTGCGCGTCTCTGGCTGGTCCAACAATTTGTCAACGGCGGCGGCAAAACTTTGATGGTCACGTTCATGTACTAGGAGGCCGGTGACCCCGTCAATGACGTTGTCTCTCAGCCCTCCCACATCACTGGCTACGACAGGGGTACCACAGGCTGCCGCTTCTAGAGCTACCAACCCGAATGATTCTGATCGGCTGGGGACAAGGCACACATCAGCGGCGCGGTAATAGGTCGGCAAGAGATGATGAGGTTGGGGGTCAACAAAAATCACTCGATTCTTGAGTGCGTGGCGTTCGATTCGCGCCATGAGATCTTCAAGTGTTTGGGAACCTTCGTGCCCTGAGATCCCTCCAACTACGACGAGGCGAGCAGTGTGGCTTCGGCTAGCGGCCAAGGCGTCAATGGCCAAATCCAATCCCTTTAGAGCTTGTATTCGTCCTACGAAAAGTAAAATCGGGTAATCACCCAAACCCGTTGCCTTTCGAGCGCTGTCCAGTGAGTCGGGCGTGAAGAGTGTTCGGTCCACTCCGGGCGTCAGAATTTCGATGCGTTCTCTGGGGATGCCGTAAAAGGAATCAAGTTGTGTCGCTTCAACCTTTCCTGAGGCGAAAACCGCGTCGGCGCATCCAATCACGGCGTCTTCGGCTTGAATCCGGTCCTCGGGTTCTGAGTCGCCGTTGAAACTTTTGATTCGACCGAGAGTGTGAAACGTCACCGCGAGGGGTATGTCAAAACGATGTTTCAGATGATGTCCTGCTACGCCTGACAGCCAGTAATGGGCGTGGATGGCGTCAACCGGTCGATGTTCAAGGTGGTCCGCGACACCTTGGGTCCATAAATCCACGACAGCTGGAAGATCACCTTTAAGTAGGCCGAACGGTCCTGCTTCAACTTGGATGACGTTGACTCCTGGTGCGATTTCGACCTTTTCTGGGTGATTCATGCTGGTTCGGCGAACATAAACGTCGCAATTGATCCCTTGGTGGGCCATAGAGGCGGTTAGTTCCCGGACATAAACGTTCAGCCCACCGCTATCTCCAATCCCAGCTTGATCGAGAGGCGATGTGTGCATAGACAACACACCTATCGTTCGGACGTCCCCGTGGGTTAGGTGGGTGGCTTCAGTTTGAGTCACGAAGGACCAAGGTATGCCAATGGACCCAGTTACTCCACTCGGTTATGACTTTGGTTGTGCTTCAGATGGCCGAAACGTTAATTGCGAGGACCCAAAGCGGTGTTATCAAGAAATACGACGAGAACTGTTTCAGGTCGTGACCAGCTTCCGCGCACACCAGTATCAGAGCGACGCGGCCGAGAGGTATTGCTGTGGCGACTAGGGCAGCGAACGGAAAGAACCATTCCGGTGGAATAGGGGTTGCCGAAATTTGGACAGATGTCCATAGAAGGGCCACGGCACCGGTTATTCCCAGGACGGGTGCAAATTGCTGATGTGCGCGATCACGCATTCCCAATCCGAGACCGACGTCATGGATGTAAATCAAACTCACAAGGAGTCCGACATAGCTTGATTCGCGGTACATCAAGATCGTGAGACTTGCGCCAGTGAGACTTGCTGGCAACCAAGCAACTGCCATCGTTAGTGCTTGCCTGAGTAACCGGCGTTTTCTTTTATTCCCGGTGGCGGCTATCAGTGGCGTTGACATGAGGGCGACGGCTAGGACAACCCCGGTAAGTCGGAAGTCGTTGAAAATTCCACTAAGCGACACCACAACTAATAATGCGGCCGCTGGTAGGCGTTCAGAAGCGGACGTCTCCGAAACTCGCCACGAGATAGATAGCACCGCGAGAGTGATGACTGCGCCGAACACCGAGGGTCGTGTTCGTATCGCGACCATGAGAGTCAAGTAGGCGATAGACCCCGTAAGCAAAAAGTGGCGCGGGGTGCTATAGAACGTCGCGAATCTTTCTGACAAGCCCCTCATTAACCGCCCGAAACTGGTGGCAGCACTGCTACCTCGTCGCCGCTCGAAATTTGGGCGTCGCCCTCAACGGGGTCTCCATTGAGCCACACTCGACTGATAGTCAAGATCTGCGAGAACTCGACACCTAAGTCCTTTTCAGCTGTTGAAAGTAATTCTCTGACGGTGGAAGCCTCGTAGGCGACTGTGCCTGTACCTGCAGCCTCACGGGCTCCAGCGAACAACCTGAGGGTCACCACTGCCATGCCTGGATCCTATCTGTGCCTGCTACGGACCCTTGGCGTGGAGCCACTACGTTCTTCGCGGTAACGACACGGGAAGATGGTTTGCGTGGAAATACTTGCTCTTCGACATGGCCAGTCCGAATGGAATGCTGAGGGACGTTGGCAAGGCCAGGCCGATCCTCCACTCACTTCGTTGGGAGAGCAGCAGGCATTGTTTGCAGCGAACCAGCTACTCGACCGCGGCGAAATTTTTGACGCAATCGCGTCCAGTGATTTGCAGCGAGCTCGGCGCACTGCCGAGATCATCGCCGGCGTTATCGGCGATGGCGCTGTGAACCTTAGAGTCGAGTTCCGGGAACGCTCGGCGGGTGTTTGGCAAGGCATGACGCGTTCGGAAATTGAGACCAGATGGCCCAACGCGATCGCACAACAACGATGGCCTGAGGGTTGGGAGTCTGATGAATCAGTAGCTGGTCGGGTGGTACCGACGGTGCGCGAGTTCGCAAGAAATAACGACCGTTTACTAGTGGTCGCTCATGCCGGGTTGATTCGAGCGCTGGACCGCGCCGCAAACGCTCCTCAGACTCCAATCCCAACAAATTTGTCGGGCCGGTGGTACCGCCTAGAGGGAACTTTGCTCCACGGCGATATCGCCAACTTTGCGGAGGAAGTTACCGGTCGCGAAATCGAGTAAAGAAGGGCAGGGTGCGCTATAGCTCCGCCTGGTCAAGCCAGGCGCTAGCCGTATCGGGATCGGCGTTATCAGCTAATGCCTTCAAAGTTGATTCGACTTTCAAAAACTCAACTTCGACATCGTCGAGTTGGGCTTCGGTCAATGATGTTGGCACTGACACGACCACTTCTTCTTCGCTATTCACATGAGCAAGTTTAGTTTCGGATCGGTCGCCGATACGTGGACTGAGAGCCGATCCATCGTCACAGATGTAACTTTCGATCTTAGGCACCTTGACTTCAATGCCCAGCAAGGGCACGAAGTCGGGCTGCGGCAGCATCGACTTCTGCTTTGCGGAGGCCGATGAGAACCACCGCCGGGCTCGGGCCAGCGTCTGACTGCTCAATTGACCACCGGCGTCCCACAACTTCTAGGTGATAACGACTCCCTTGCCGATCGTCGAACCAACCTTTGGCCCGCAGAAGTTGGTGATCGGTTTGCTCCAGGATCTCTCCAAGTTGGCGGGGATCCCAGGGGCCAGCGGGATCTACAACAGCGGTGACGACTTCAAAATTAGTGGACTTATCAGTGTTGGTTAACGACACCCCGCTGTCCGCTGCTCCGCAAAGGACGTCCACATCGACCTGGCCATGTTCGACCGAAATGATTCTGCTGCCTGGCGCGGTTTCAGCTATTGCGGACCTGACTGTCAGAAGAGCGTTCTCGTCGAGGAGGTCAGCCTTCGAAAGGAGAACAAGGTGGGCGGCTTGCAGTTGTCGTTGGAGCAAAGAGGTGGTGTCAGGGTTTATCAAGTGGTCTTCGAAGGAAATAGGGTCCGCGACTGCAACGACGCCGTCAAGATGGCACCCGTTCGTACCGTGAATCGCTTGAGCAATGTTGATGGGGTCTGCAACGCCGCTCGCTTCAACGATTGCAATGTCATAGTCACCCGTTCGCGCCAGTGCCTCCAGCTGGTTTGATAGATCATCGCTTAGCGCGCAACACACGCAACCGTTAGATAGTGAAACCCGGCTGGGGGTTCCACGGCCGATGAGGTGAGCATCCACTTCGATTTCCCCGACGTCGTTGACGACAACCGCGATCTTCTGACCCTTGGGGTGTTCCAATGCATGGCGAAGGACGGTGGTTTTACCACTCCCTAAAAACCCGGTAAGGAGAGTGACGTTCATATCGGTTTCAACATCAACATTTTCCTGGTCCCGTCGCCGCGATGCACTCAAGGTTGAGACGACCCGGTTCCAGGCCGACTCAAGTTCATCTATGGGTGAATCAACTGGTCGGTTCACCAGCGAGCACGGTGTCGTGGACCTCGATATCTCTAAGGTCATTGGGGTTTACTTGATATGGGTCATCGTTTAAGACAGTGAAATCTGCGTGTTTTCCAACTTCGATGGACCCAAGGCGATCGTCTCGGTTCAAAATGTACGCGGCGTCGATCGTGATCGCGCGCAAAGCACTGTCGACCGAGATTCTCTCGCCGGGTGCGAGCACCGTTTCCCCATCAGCACCAATTCTGGTTACCGCGCACCAAGCGGCCAAAAGGGGCGAAAGCGGTGTGACTACAAGATTGAAGTCGCTGTGAAGGGCAAACGGCACGTTCGCTCGTTCTAGGGAGCCCAGCCGAGCTGTTGCTTCGCTCCGATCGGGACCGAACCCATGGTCGCTGTGAAGTTGAGCGCGGAAATGGACAAAGTAAATGTTGACCGATGCCTGTCCACCCAGCGCAGCTAGTCGTCTGGCTTGCGACGGCGATGAAAGGCAGTAATGCTCGACCGTGAAGCGGTGATCAAACCTTGGGTGTATGCGCTGTAGTGCTTCCAGGGTGTCCAGAGTCATGTCTAGTGTGCGGTCCCCATTTGCGTGGGAGTGAATCTGCACGCCCGCCTTCCAAAATGGAAGCATTCGTTCCACCATATTTTCCCACGGAATTTCACCTGTATGCGCGGTGTCCTCGTCCAAGTATCCCGGTTCATTCATGACCAAGGTCATCGAGGGATAGGAACCGTCATTAACGTATTTGATGCCGTGAGTGTTGAGACGGTCGTCTCCTTGCTGTCTTTTGGAGGCAAGGAAGTCGAGCATTTCGCTACCGAACTCCCTGACAAGCTTCGGCTCGAACGGGATCATGAACATTCGTAGGGGCAGAGTGCCTTCTGCCATCGCTCGCTCGTGGTCTTCCCATTCGGGTTCAAACCCATCAGCCATTCCCCAAACCAAATCAGCGGTAGTGGTAACCCCGGCAGCTTTGGCGACGGCTCCCATTCGGTCGATTGCCGCGCGACCTGAATCAGGGCCGTAGACAATGCTCGCAACTGGTCGCGTTGCTCGTGCCGTCGCTTCCGTTTCGACAAACCATCCGTTAAGGCGCCCGTCTGGGTAGCGACCAATTCCATGTCCTACCGAATCATCATCAACACCGATCAACTCCAACATGGGGGAGTTGACGTAAACAATGTGAGGTGCGTATGCGATGACCCATACCGGGACCGTGTCGCTCACTTGGTCAAGCATGTCTCGATCTAAATGTCCAGACTGGCTCGCTGGGTCGTAACCCCATGCAGTAATCGGGACATCGGGGTTCGCATGTTCCGCGGCCAAGGCACGTAATTGGTTGAGTACCGCATCTCGGGTGGGTAGGCCTTTTCTTAAACCGTCTGGGGCGGCTGACTCGATCGGACCGACATATTCCAATCCCATATATGTCCCGCTGAGTCGGAGATGAGTATGTGGGTCAATGAAGCCCGGCATCAGAATCTTGTCGCGGTAACGATCGTCGATCGAATGGGGGTAGCGACGTAGCCAAGGCTGCATTGATTCGACCGAGCCGACGGACACAATTCGCCCATTTGCGACCGCCGCAGCCGATGCTTCTGGACGCCCTGGGTCCATGGTGTGGATATGCGCGGCTGTATAGACCGTTATGTGTTCCAAAGGAGCCCCTCCCCGGTCTGCGTTTGTACCGTATCCTCCCCCATCCTGCCCCGCTATTCCGAGTCCGAAACAGCGCCTCTTGGTTTGCGCTGCGCGCCACAAGCCTTGCGATAGAGCCACAACTTTTTGATAGGCAGAGTTCAGCGGTTGAGGCTGCTGCGAAACCACAAGCTCTTGGTGGTCGTAGAATTGTTTTTCGTGGAAGAAATCGAGTGCACGGCTCTTGAGAACGACTGGGATTCTCCGCCCAACCCGCTGATGCACCCACCTTGCCAGTGCGTTAAGTGCAAAGTCGATCCCCTCGACACTGAGGTGGAGTCTGGCCGTTTGCGAGCAAGCGGCATGCGGCAGCGCCCCTTGGTTGAAGCATTGGAGCTGGGCCGCGAGGGTCAAGACGTTCTGTGACCTCTAACGCCACTCGGCGACAACCGCTCGATATTCCACCTCACCTTTGTTCGATATGACGAAATTTGAGCGAGGGGGCTGCCAGATAGCATCACCCGCGGAGCACGACATCACGGTTTCATCCTGGAATTCATCGCCGATCGAGATGACCGCCGCGCGTAACACAACAGTAAGGCTGTAAAAGCCATAGCTGATAGGTCCAGTTGTTTGGTCGGGCTCAATTACAAGTCGGTGTACGCGAAGTCGGTCATGCTCCTTGCGAAGAGAATGACACGGAGCGTCAAGGGGGGCAGGGTTCGAGACAGGTGGCGCAGTTTTAAGTTCAGCCCCGATCATTCGGGCATCGCGTAACCCAACATTGCAGACGCGATGGATAAGCGGCTGGGATTCGTGTGGGCGCAAGAAAGCGCCTCCAGCGGTTATCTGTGCAACTGAGGTTGTGGTCTCGCCGAAGGTCTGGTCTTCTACCGAACTGTCAGCGATCATTACGTAAAAGGTGTCGAGACCATGCCGGTGATAAAGAGTTTGATCTTCTTGGGGGATCAGCACGTCATATAGGCGTATGTAGTCGTTCTCGAAGCGGTGTCTGTGTCGCGGTTCGTCTCGGACTTCGACGTATTCATTATCTTCCATTGTCCACGCACCTAGTTGACCGTCCATTCCTTTCATGCTTACTTCAACTTCAGCTCAGGGATCGGTCCTCTCCTTGCTACCTGGTCCATGCAGTGACTCCACAACATCTGGTGTAGCGGCCGAACAGGACGATCGTTCACCCTAATTGTTCAGAGGAGCTAGTGCGGGCACGCCGGTACGATGATTGTGGGCCGCTAGCTCATCGGGTAGAGCAGGGGACTTTTAATCCCAAGGTGCCGGGTTCGAGCCCCGGGCGGCCTACGTCTTGCGAGTAATCGATGCCAATGTGGCGTTCGTTAAGAACACAAGATCTTCCCACCCGATCGAGATATCAAGTCCTCGTTTCCCACCGCTGCAATAGATGCGGTCAAAATCGCGCACCGATGTATCGATCACCGTCGGTAGTTGAGTGCGGGTGCCGATTGGACTAATCCCGCCGCGCACATATCCGGTAACGCGTTCTGCTGTGGCGGGATCTGCCATTGCTGCCTTCTTGTGGCCCAACGCCGCCGCGGCCGCCTTAAGTTTTAGGGCGTTGGGAACCGGTAACAGAGCCACCGCATACCGACGGTTCGCCGCAGTACCGACATCGATCACAAGGGTCTTAAACACAGAAGCCTTAAGAGCATCTAAAGCCTCTGCTGCTTCTACGCCGTACTGTTTGTTACCCGGATCGTGAAGATACGGGTGAACTCCGATTTTGATTCCTGCTGCCGCCGCGGCCTCGATTGCAGGTGTCATAACGATTCAACCTTTGAGCGGCATTTTTCAATCCACAAGTCGGAGATTGCTGCGGCGGCGCACCCAATATTCATGATCGACTTCGTCTGCCTCATGGCGGCGGCGGCGCAATCTCGCGATCGCGGCGTATCTGCGGGCCTGGGTCTGCTCTTGATGTTGGCGGCTCATGCGTTCATCATTCAGTTCGCGAATACATGTTTGGACTTTGAGACGGCTGAAGTCACTCATGGTCTCTTCAGGCGGCAGTTCTAGCTCAAAGAGCGTCGGGGTCTCCATGCCAGCCACAATGACGATGGGGTAGGACAGTGAATTTCGTGTCAACGACCTGAATGTCCGAAACCGCCTAGGCCTCTTTCCGTTTCATCAAGTTCATCTGCTTCTTCCCAGATAACCTCTTCCACCTTTTTGATAACTAACTGTGCGATGCGGTCGCCTCGGCGAACTTCATAGGCGTCGGTCGGGTCGGTGTTGATCAAAAGCACTTTGAGTTCATCGCGATAACCACTATCGATGAGACCCGGTGTGTTCAAACACGTAACTCCATGACGAAGAGCCAAGCCACTGCGGGGCTGCACGAAACCCGCATACCCGGTGGGGATAGCGATGGCAATACCTGTACCAATTAGCGCCCTTCCGCCGCCGGGGGCCAGCGTCACTTCTTCATTAGCGACTAAGTCTGCTCCCGCGTCACCTGGTTTTGCGTAACTCGGTAACGCGAGGCCCGAATCGAGGCGCCGAACTGGGATAGTAACCACACCGCGACTCTAGGCACAGTTGCTCCACACTGCAGGCACCTCTTATTGGGGCATCCGTCGGCATACCATGAGTCCATGCTCGTTTGGATGGATCTTGAGATGACAGGCCTCGAACCTGATCGTCACGTCATTGTCGAGATCGCCACCATCATTACCGACGACGATCTTGCGATCGTAGACGAAGGCCCCGACTTGGTTATTTGCGCCGACGAGATTCAACTGGGAGAGATGGACGAATTTGTGGCCGACATGCACACTCGTTCGGGTCTCTTGGAACTGGTGCGGGGTTCCTCAACAAGGCTTGAGGATGCCGCCGAACGAACCCTCGATTTCATCAAACAACACGTCAAAAAACCGCGGTCCGTTCCTCTTTGCGGCAATTCGATTGGCACCGACCGTCGGTTTCTGAGCACCCATATGCCAGACATCGAGAACTACCTCCATTACAGATCGGTGGATGTTTCGACCATAAAAGAGCTGGCGCGACGTTGGAATCCTGAGGTGATGAAGGGTGTCCCTCAAAAACAAACCAGCCACAGAGCACTTGACGACATTCGCGAAAGCATCACAGAGCTAAAGCATTACCGAGAACATCTTTTCAAGATGCCCCAAGAATCGAATTAAAATTAGATAACCCGATAAGGTTGTCTCAATGGATCGCCCACTGCGTGAGGAGCAGCGACCCCCTGACGACGCGATCGTCGAATTAGCCCCAAATGTGCGTCGACTGCAATTACCGATGTCGATGCCAGGTCTGGGTCACGTCAACTGCTACATCCTCGATGACGAACAGGGCGCTGCCCTAGTAGACCCCGGATTACCAGGGCCTGCGAATTGGAGAGCTCTCATGAAGGGCCTCCACCGAGCTGAGGTTCCACCTGAACGCGTTCACTCAATAGTAGTGACCCATAGCCACCCCGATCATTTCGGGGCTGCAGGACATTTTCACGAAAAATTCGGTTGCGAAGTCATCACTCACCAAAATTTCCGCATGTGGTGGAACCTCGACGAAGAAGACGATGAGCCACTACAAAATGTCGCAAATATTGCCGACAACGCCGAGTTACGCGACGACCCATTGTTTTCTGATCTGACCCCAGGACCCAAAGGACCAACTCCCTGGGGTGGCGAGCGTTTCAAAATGCCGTGGTACCGCCAACTCGGTTACACGATGATGAGAAAGGGATGGGGGGGAGCGTGGTTCTCAACACCTACACCAACCCGACGAGTCGAAGACGCCGACCGAATTAATCTGGCGCGCCGAGAATTTGTGGCTGTTCACACCCCAGGCCACACAACCGATCATCTATGCCTATACGACCCTGAGGGCGGCCTAATGATCTGTGGGGATCATGTCTTACCCACAATCACCCCCCATATTTCAGGGTATGGCCCCGCTGCCGATCCACTCAAAGACTTCTTCTTTAGCCTCGACCGAGTAGCGAACTTTGACCACTTACAACTCGGGTTACCAGCTCACGGACAGCCATTCACAAATCTGTCCGAAAGAGTCGAGGACATCAAGCGGCATCATGAAGAACGCTTAAATCTGCTCCGCGAAGCCTCTGACGATCTAGGAAAAGCATCCGTCCACAAGTACATGAAGGAACTTTTCCAACAACGTTCGTGGGGACCTATGGCAGAATCGGAAACTTTCGCACATCTAGAACACCTTCGGCGCATAGGCGAAACTGAAGCAAGTCGAACTCCGAGCGGCGTTTTGGAATATTCCTTTTACTAAAATCTCGTTGAACCTCGGAACCCACCCCCAGTGGAAGAGGCGCGCGAAGCAGCTACCATCGTCTGCTGCATTGCTTGCGCCGGTTCCAGATTTATTAGTTTGACCTGGCCCCTGCACTTGTGATGGCCTTAATACCGTTCAAACCCCGAAGGCGAGAACGAACCAAGATCATGCGAAATTCCCTCTCTTCAAACCGGCCATACTCTTCGAGTATGTCGACGCGCGCCCTTTGTGCCCGCGCGGTACCGAGTTCACGCATGTCGAACTGGCTCAATAGCGACTTCGCTTCGGTGCATACCGGAACTTATTTCACCGGTATCAAGCACCAGGCGCGGCGGCCTTCGGAGAAGCAAATGTAGCTACACAAAGTACATTTCAAAAACCACCGAATGGCCGCCGGATAACCGGCGGCTTTGACGCTTTTACAGCCAGAAAAATCGACCCTCACCCAACAATCAACAACAACCACGGAGAATCCAATGCTTGAACTTCTCATTGAAACCGATGACGAGTGGAACATCGCTGGTCGATGCAACGACAACAACGGAACCTTGACTCACCTGTTTTTCTCCGACGACGTTGCTCACCAAGCGAGAGCAAAGGCGATGTGTAGCAAATGCCCAGTAAAAGTCGAATGTCTAGATACGGCAATCGCTCGTCGAGAGTTATGGGGTATTTGGGGCGGCGAACTGATCGAGAACGGTCGCATCGTGTTGGGCAAACGTGGTCGAGGTCGCCCGCCCAAAATCCCGCGCCCAGTTGTTGCCGTTGATGAAGTTCCGGTACCTCCGGAGCTCATCCCCGTTTAGTCGCGCAGAGGAGAAGCACCCCCTACTTCTCCTCTGCCGGACCGCCGACACAATTGTCGCTGAGGGCCTCCGAAACGGCCGCCCAACAGCATTCGAATTGTCGGTCTGGTCGAGGAGCCCCTGGACCTACCGTCTGGGGGCTCCGACGCGATCAAGGTACGGTGACCGAAAGCATCTGCAAAACCCCAACCCCTGAAAGTGACATGGCCAACCTGTGGAGACGATCACTAATTAGTGCTCTGGCTGTCTATGCCGTCGCTGCTTCGGTATTCCTTCTAGCGGGTGGTGGTGGTCCAACCGAACAAAGAGCCAGCGTGCAGATCACAGGTCAAAAAATTGCGACCGGGCTGCATTCGTTGAAATACACGACGCTCGATGGCGCAAAAACCTCTCTCGCCCAGTACGCCGGGACACCGCTCATCGTCAACTTTTTTGCCTCGTGGTGCGCGCCCTGCGTCAAAGAAATGCCTGATTTCGAGCGACTGCACGAACTTCATGGTAAACGGTTTCAAATAATCGGACTTGCCGTCGAGGGCGAGCGCCCCGCGCGTCAAATCGTCAAGACCACAGGCGTTACTTACCCCATAGGGTTGGATGACAACGATCTTCTCGTGGAGCTTGGTGGTGTTGCGATGCCGACTACCGTTTTTATCTCCAGCCACGGCGACCTCCTCGAAAGCCACAGCGGCGTACTCAACTATTCGAAACTAATTTCTCTCACAGAAACACTGTTCAGCAATGAATGACGTCAACCTGGCGTTTTCCTTCACGGCCGGCATTGTTGCCACAATCAACCCCTGTGGGTTCGCGATGCTCCCCGCTTATCTCTCTTATTTCCTGGGGATTGAGGCAAATTCCGGTGCGGCCCGAGGGCCAAGTATTGGCCGTGCTCTAATCACCGGGTCGGTGGTTTCATTGGGTTTCTTGCTTGTCTTTGGGGTCACAGGAGTCTTGGTTTCGGCTGGTCTGACGGCTATCCGAGAAATAGTCCCTTGGATAGCTGTCGTCGTTGGGGCAGCGCTGGTGGTGGTAGGCACAGCGGTGATCGCTGGTAAGCGCATAGACATAGCAATACCTAAGTTTGAGCGAGGGACGAAGAGAAGAGATCTACGATCTCTATTTCTTTTTGGCGTTTCTTATGCGGTGGCTTCTATCTCTTGTGGCCTTCCCACCTTCATTGTCGTGGTTTCCACTTCGGTTAACGGATTCCGTTCCGGCTTACTGGCATTCGTTGTTTACGCGTTGGGCATGGCCATCACATTGTTGTCACTGACGGTAAGTCTTGCCTTAGCTCGTTCTTCCTTTCTCGAACGACTCCGTTCTTTCGTTCGTTTTGTAGATCGAACGGCAGGTTTGTTAATGGTGCTGGCTGGCGGCTACCTAGTTGTGTACTGGCTAACTGAGCGCGCCGGCGGATCCACGAATTGGGGTGTTGCTGTGATTGAAAGGTGGAGCGCAAACCTCAGCAACACAGTTGTCGAGTTAGGGGGAGTGCGCACAGGGATTCTTCTTAGCCTCGTGGTAGCCCTTGGTTTAATTGTTTGGCTAGTTCAGCTTGACGACCAACCATCAGACAATTCACCTGAGAGACTTTGAAGATGGCTTTGCACCTGGACAATCACGAGCTATTGCAAAATGAGCAACCTTTTCGTGCTCTCTTGTCGCAGCCCGGGGTTAGCGAAGTGCTGCGACTTGGCTCACGGTTCGGATTTATGGCTTTCCACGGTGGGTGGCTAGAAGAAGTCACCGATGACGTAGCGAGCGCAGCGGCTGAAAGATCAGGAGCTTCCTTTTACGCAGTGCTCCAAGGGCCTGACAACCAGTGGCACATCCCTTCTCATCTAGTAAACCCACAAGAGTCCGCGCAATTGAATGCCTTCCTCGAACATGTGGAGGTAGCCGTCGCGATCCATGGATTCGGTCGGCCCGATTTGCTTCGTTCGGTTCTTCTTGGGGGACGAAACCGAGAGTTGGCCGAATTCGTGGCATGCCGCCTCATCGGCTATTTACCTCATTACGAAGTCGTCCATGACATCCTGTCGATACCTCCGGGTTTGCGGGGACAACACATCCGAAACCCCGTGAATTTGCCAAGGCGCGGAGGGGTGCAAATTGAGTTGCCACCTCGCATCCGCGGGAAGAGCCCTATGTGGACAGGTTTCAAAGGCCCTGGTCGAGTTCCTCACCACGAAGCTTTAATTGACGGGTTGGCCGCGGTTGCTCTCGACTGGTGCCGGCTTGATGACGCTGTCTAGCGCTCAGGGGGCGAGACGCTCAAGGTCCCATCCTCTGTTGGTTCGTTGATAGACGAGGCGATCATGTAGCCGGTGGGGACGACCTTGCCAGAATTCAACCGTGTCCGGGATTAGGAGATAACCACCCCAATACGGCGGCCGTTCCGGCGACGCGCCATCGAGTTGTGCGTCGAGTTGTTCCCATTTCTCTTCAAGTCTTCGGCGATTTTTCACTGGCCGGCTTTGGTTTGATATGACCGCAGATATTTGAGACTCCCGCGCGCGCCGTGAGAAATACCGGTCGCTAACGTCCGGGTCCACTTTTTCCACTTTCCCGGTCAGTCGTATTTGCCTCTCTAGTGGTAACCAACCAAGAAGGGCAGCCGCTACTTTTTGTCGCGATAGGTCACGTCCTTTGCGGCTTTCATAGTTGGTATAGAAGACGAGTCCCTCACCAACCACATCGCGAAGCAACACGTTGCGGAGAGAAGGCTCTAGTCGTTCATTGACGGTCGCTAACGTCATCGCGTTCGCGTTGTGGAATCCGAGTTCTTCGGCGTAGGCCACCCAAGTGTTAAAGAGGTGCATAGGGTCTGTTGGAGCCTCGGTTTCGGACAACCCAAGTCTCATCAGGTTCTCCCGGATCGCCATCAACGCATTTAGTTCTGCCATCACTGTTTCGGCTCCGCTTCTCTACTAGGCACTATGCCATGGCAACAAGGTCTGCATTCGCTGTCATTGCTGCAGCAATAGTGGGTGCTACTTCCCGTTGGTTACTCGAGGTATCGGTTGGACCGGAGTGCGGGTTGTTAGTCGCGAACATCGCAGGTTGCGCACTAATTGGATGGCTATCCCATTCTCGGAGACATAACTGGGATCGCGTGTGGTTGACAGCCGGGCTGTGTGGGTCGTTGACAAGTTTTTCTGGGTTGGCCGTACAGCTTGCTATAGGGCTCGAGGCCCAGAGGTGGGCGTACGTTTCGCTCTGGGGCGCCGCTTCGCTATTCGCCTGTGGGGTTGGCTTTGACCTCGGGCGATCTATAAGGGGTGCTCGGTGACGATACCTCTGTTCGCGCTAGCGGCAGGCCTCGGAGCGCTAATCCGCTGGAAAACGACTAGCCGGTGGAGACTATTCGGGACTTGGACGTTGAACATGGTCGGTGCTTTCGGACTCGGATTATTGAGTGGGATTGGGGGGCCAATGTTCACCATCGCCGGGACCGCAGGGATTGGTGCGATGACGACTGTTTCAGGAGTAGCGCGCGAGGTCTTTGTGTTGGCTTCGGTGTCGCGACGTCGAGCCGGCGCGTACCTTTTCGCAACGTTAGTCATGGGTACGGGTGCAGCGTGGTTGGGGCTGCGTTGGAACTAGTTAGGAAGGCCCTGCTATGGAGTCAAAGCCGGTATAAGACCTCAGCGCATCCGGGATAACTATTGAACCATCTGTTTGTTGGCCGTTTTCCATCAGAAAAACAAGGGTCCGGGAGATAGCGCACGCGGTGCCATTCAAGGTATGGAGCAGTCCCGTGCCGTCATCGCCTCGATATCGACTACCCATGCGTCGAGCCGAGTAATCGGTGTAGTTCGAACAAGATGTCACTTCGCGATACGTACCTTCCGAGGGCAGCCAGACTTCAAGATCATATTTTTTTGCTGCCGCCGCTCCCAAATCTCCCGCAGCAACATTGATCACCCGGTAGGGCAAATCGAGGGAAGAAATAATTTCCTCTTGTATCGCCCTAAGTGTTTCTAATTCGTCCCAGCTAGCTTTGGGATCACAGAAAGAGAACATCTCCACTTTGTCGAATTGGTGCACCCGAAAAATTCCGCGAGTGTCTTTGCCGTAAGTTCCGGCTTCTCGTCGGAAGCAGGAGGAAAATCCCGCGTAGCGGGTAGGCAAAGATTCCCGCTCGAGGTGTTCGCCCCGGTGCAAACCGGCGAGAGCAACCTCCGACGTCCCAATGAGGAAGAGGTCATCGCCGGCGATTTCGTATACCTGGTGCCGATCCGTCGGGAAGAAGCCTGCGTCGACCATCATCTCTTCACGAACCAATACGGGTGGGATGACCGGAATAAAACTGTGTTTTTCTAAGAGATCAAAGGCGAATTGGACCAATGCAAATTCGACGCGGACTGCTGGGCCCATGAGGTACGCGAAGCGGCTTCCGCTGTTTTTGACCGCTCTTTCACTGTCGACAATCCCCAAAAGTTCGCCCAGTTCCGCGTGATCGTAGGCGCCCGGCGGAGTTCGATCACCGACCTCGCGTTCGGTGACGAAGTTGCTTTCGTCGCCCGGTGGGACCGAATCATGAGCTGGGTTGGGAATCTGGAGTGCTAATTCGTCGACTTCTAGCGTGGCCGCGTTTTCAGCAGCCTCAAGCTTTTCTAGTTCGACCTTCAGCCGTGTCGCCTCTGCGATTTTAGATTCGCGTTCATTGGGATTGGCTCTACCAATTTCTTTAGACGCGGCATTCTGCGCAGCCCGCGCCTCTTCGGCGTTATGCATTGCTGATCTGCGCCGTTCGTCTGCTCCCAATACTGCATCAATGAGGTCTGACGCGACACCCTTCTTAATTGCGCCAGCTCGGTAATCAGAATTTTCTCGGAGGAGGCGAAGGTCAATCACAGCAACCGAAGTTACCGGGCGCGGGGGGTTACATAAATCCGATATTCGCGGGCTTCGATCGGATCACTCAACAGAAGGCGCTTGCGTCACATCCGGAGGGGTTCTGCCAAAAGACCATTGAGGTCCCCATCGCGGCGAATACAAGGACCGCGAGGATCAAGCCAGTGACGAACAGGTAGCTAAATACCTTGCTGTCAAACTTCAAGTGCATGAAGTACGACACAACTATCTGGAACTTGACAACCATGAGTATGAGAAGCGATGGAACCTCCACAACTCCAAAATCGAAGAAGTAAGTAGCTACTTCGATCGCCGTCAGAATGGCGAGAATGACAGCGATTTTGATATAGCCGACGTCGCTCAACCCATGATCGTGGTGTTCTTGGTGTCCGTCTTCTTCGGAGACGGTGGCGGTGCTCATAAAACCAATTCTCCTAGGGAATCAAATAGACAACAGCGAAGATGACAATCCACACGATGTCAACGAAGTGCCAGTACAGGCCAATTATCTCAATAGTTTCCGCTCGTTCGGGACCTAAGTTGCCTCGCGTGACAAGCGCCCACATGGTGACCAGCATGACAATGCCAAGGGAAACATGCACTCCGTGAAAGCCGGTGAGGGTAAAGAACGCTGAGGACGAAATGTTGGTCGTAAATCCCAAACCCTCTCGATAAAAGCCTGTGAATTCGTAAACCTGGCCAGCGATAAAGATGGAGCCCAGGGCTGCGGTCGTCAGCAACCACAACTTGCAGCGTTCCATCTCAGCTCTTTGTATGGAGGTCACCGCTAGCACCATGGTCAGAGAACTCATAAGAAGAACGAACGAACTGACTGAAGTGAAGGGGATATCAAAGAGGTCTGCAGCTGTTGGGCCTTTGGTGGCGGGACCAATCCGGTTCCGGCACAACAAATAAGTTGAGATGAGAGCACCGAAAAGCAAACAATCTGAGCCGAGAAAAGCCCACATTGTGACTTTTTCGTTTGTCAATCCTGTGTTAGTTGGGAGGTGATGGTGGTCATCCCATTCGGTCCGGCCATACGCCAATCCAGAGGTCTGCGCCTCAGCGGTGTCATCCAACGGGGGCCTCCTCAATTACTGCGGAGCCGCCATCAGGGTCATTCGTATCTGAGTCGTCATCTCCATGCCCGTTGTGGCCCACGTCGGGATCGGTAGCTGGTTCGAGGCTCCAACCAAACATGGCGCTGAGCATAAGCAACAACCCGATGCCTGATAGCCAAAGGTTATAGATGAGCCCAAGTGCAATCAGCGGGAGTCCAGCCGCCAGGATGATGGGCCAGTACGACGGCGAAGGTAGGTGAGGATGTTGGTCGCCCTTTTGGGCGATGTCGTTCCCGCTGGCGACTTTGCGAAGTTTGCCTGTCTCATCGGCCTGGTACTTCTTATGCCAGAAATCATCGACGTCAGTAACAACAGGCACGTAGTCAAAGTTGTGTTCGGGGGCAGGCGAGGGTATTGCCCATTCGAGGGTCCGCCCGTCCCATGGATCGGCTGGCTCCTGAGGGATTGTTCCTGCTTTGTAGCCGAGCCACGTTCGAACGATGTTGACGGCAAAGACAACCATGCCGATCAAGATCACAAAGGCGCCGATGGTTACGACAGCGTTCCAGAAGTCGAATCCGTCTTCGGGCCCATATTGGCTATGTCTGCGTGCCATTCCTTGCAACCCGAGGATGTGCATCGGACCGAATGTCATGTTGAAACCCGTCAGCACTAGCCAAAAATGCCATTTGCCTAGCGATTCGTTGAGTTTGTATCCAAACGCCTTCGGCCACCAGTAATACATTCCCGCGAACAACCCCATTAGCGCTCCGCCGAAGAGCACGTAGTGAAAGTGCGCCACAATGAAGTAGGTGTCAGTTTGTTGAGTGTCGGCTGGCGCAACGGAGTGCATCACCCCCGACAACCCGCCAATAGTGAACATTGAGACAAGTGAGATCGAGAACATCATTGGCACTGTGAATCGGATGTTGCCGCCCCACATTGTCGCAATCCAATTCAAAATCTTTACACCAGTAGGCACGGCAATGAACATTGTTGTTGCCGAGAAAGCTGCGACGCCGACTGGTCCGAGACCAGAAACGAACATGTGATGAGCCCAAACACCCCAGCCGATGAACCCAATCGCTACTCCTGATATGACAATCACTGAGTAACCGAAAAGGGGTTTGCGCGAGAACACGGGCAATGTCTCCGAGACAATCCCGAATGCAGGGAGAATGAGTACGTAGACCTCGGGGTGTCCGAAGATCCAGAAAAGATGTTGCCAGAGCAACGGGTCCGCGCCCATGGCGACGTTGAAGAAGTTGGCGTCAAAAGTTCGGTCGAAGCTAAGCAGTACCAGAGCTACGGTGATGACCGGCAAGGCAAAGAGCAAAAGGAACTGAACCACCAAAATCATCCAGGTAAAAACTGGCATTCGAAGCAAAGTCATTCCGGGGGCTCTCATATTGACGATCGTCACAATGAGGTTGATCGCACCCACTAGGGAGGCGATGCCGGCGATTTGCAGTCCCAGGGCATAGAAATCCATTCCGGCACCCGGGCTGTATGCAACGCCTGTATTGGGGGCATACGCAAACCATCCGCCATCGGCACCGCCACCCAAGAACCAACTGAGATTGAGAAAAATTCCTGCGAAGATGAACAACCAAAGGCCAAGAGCGTTTAGACGGGGAAACGCGACGTCTCGAGCTCCAATTTGTAACGGAACCATATAGTTCGCGAACGCTGCCGCAAGCGGCATGATGACGAGGAACACCATCGTTGTCCCATGCATCGTGAAAAGCTGGTTGTACTGGTCTGCGCTCAGCACAGTCCCGTTTGGCGTGAATAGTTGCGCTCTGATCAATAAGGCTTCGATGCCTGCCCATAGGAACCAGAACATGGCCACGGCGCCGTACATGATTCCAATTTTCTTGTGGTCGATCGTGAAGAACCATGCACGCCATCCACTGGCGTGGATTGGACGCGCAAACACGCCCGTTGAGGGCGTCGTTTCACCTGATTCAAGTTCGAGGATTTCGGGTCGTTCCTCGGTCATGGCCATGGGTTTCGGTCTCCTGAAAGCCGCTGCGGGCGGGTCAACTTGGCATCAGTGGCGGGGGGCCACCAAGGGTCGTGAGGTAGGTAACGAGGTCATCGAGGTCGGCGTCGTTCAGGATCTCGACGAACGAGATCATGCCCTGACGATTGTCCGGGCGAGCGGGCTTTTGGGCCGGAGCGTCACGAACCCACTCGCGAAGCTCAGAAATATTTATCGATCCATCATCGTTGTAGAGCTCAAATAGCGCTCCAGCAAATGATGTCCGAGTCATCAGGTGTGTCAAATTGGGCGCGTATCCGGAAGTAAGATTCGCGTTTCCATTTGCTGCGGATTCATATTGACCGTTGATGACGTGGCAGCTCACGCAATGCTGGCCAAAGAGGTTATAGCCGCGTTTCGCGGCCTCATTTGTCGGAATAGTTGGGTCTTTGGTCTGTTCTTCGACCCAAGCGTCGTAGTCGTCCTGTTCTAGAACAACGGTTCGCATTTGCATGTTGGCGTGACTGAGACCACAAAATTCGACGCACTCGCCATAGAAGATCCCTGGCACCGGTGAGCTGATCCGCCAATCATGGACACGGCCGGGGACGGCATCCTTTTTCCCATTCAACTGGGGAATCCAAAAAGAGTGGATGACGTCGTTTGAAAGAATTTCGAGATTGATTTCTTCGCCGACCGGAATCACAAGGTCGTTGGCGGTGACAATGTCTGGAGTGCCGTCTTCGTCGATGTCGTAGCTGAATTGCCACCACCATTGCTGCCCCTCGACTTTGATCGTTCTGCCGTCGCCTTTCCCGCTGAGGTCGAACACCGCGGGGATGGTGACGACTGCGAGGAAGACCAGCATGACCACCGGTATCAGCGTCCAGGTAAGTTCTGCTTTTCTATTGCCGTGGATTTGCTCTGGGAGTTCGTCCGGATCGTCGTCAGGTCGTGCTCTGAACTTGACGATGACCACCACAACTGCCACAGCAACGAAAATGCCCACCGCTGTTGCCATGTACCCGGAGAGGCGCATAAGCCCGTCGATCTGCTTGGCGTTCTCGCCAACAGGGTCAGTGGGGTCGATTCGTCCTGTCGCACATGACGTCAGCACAATGAGGAGAGCGAAGAGTCCGCTGAGTCGAAGAGCGCGATGCCTGGTGCCGCTGCGCCGGATCATTGACCTCCTCAACAACTCAACTGATTTCGTGTAGCCGACAGTCATCGGATCACCACCGGGGCATCAAGATTTGGCGCGGAGTGTTCTTCTGTTGAGTGATGAGTGTCATCGGACTCGCCGTGGTCTTCTTCGCCGTGGTCTTCTTCGCCGTGATGGTGGAAGTCTCTCTCTCCGCGGGCGGTAGCTGCGATGCCGCCGATGATGAGAGCAAGTCCTCCTAGGACCAGGACCGACGCTACGACCGACCGGCGAAGCGCAGGTTTCGCGTAGATAAGGAAGGCGAAAGCCAAGATGAGGCTGGAGGCGACCATGGCGAAAATGCTTGCGCCGTTCTTGCTCGATGTCAGCAAGATTCGGGAGATGAGCACTACTGGTAAAGCAATCGCTAGCGCTCCGTAGAGGGGAATCTCAAATGGAGCTAAAAGCCGGTCGCGTTCTACCGAGTTAGCTTCTTGATCTGTAGAAAGGTGTTCGGCCCAGGAACTAAAGGTCCACTCCACCGCGGCGACGAGCATCGCTGAGATACCCACAATCGCTATAAACCCGTCGGTGACGAGTCCAACCATCAAGATTCCTAAACCCAATGCGCCCATGAGGGGCCACCATGCTGGGGCGGCCGGATGGTTGTGGGCTCGGTCGCGATCGATCGAATCGCCATCGCCCACAGATAGGGCGAGGCCTGCCAGAAGAGCGAAGGCTGCCGCGGCGGTACCCAAAACAATGGTGCCAAACATGACGATGTGGCCGTCGGTGTCCATGCCTGTGACCAGGCCGAGAACGACCGCGGCTGCGGTGGCCAAGGCGATACGGCCGGCGAAGTATCTGCTTGCGATGCCCAGCATGCTTCTCCTACTTCACCACGTACACGGTGTACCAAGTCACAGCCCATGCCAGCGCTGCGAAATCCCAAAAGAAGACTGCGGCCCCAAGGGCCGTACTCCCCTGCTGTCCAACACTGCCCCCGAGGGAGCGCAAACCCATTAAACCCAAATAAAGGAGCCCTACCACGACGATGGTTAGAGCCAGACCCGTCGTGGCGAACGCAAGATTTTGATATTCCCCAGCGCCAATTTCCAGGCCCATCCGATTGAGGCTGTATATCACCATGTTAATGAAACCAAGCCCTAGCAAGATCGTTGTGGCGATGGCCGTCCAGGCGTGTGCGGTATCTCTCCGTCGGCTCGCCCAGAGAGCCCAATGCGCAGTCACAATCGAGGCAATGAGGGTCAGTAGGGCGTAGTCGAACTGCGGATTTGGTACGGCCAAGCCGTCGAGCCAGTCGTGACCAGGGTGTGGTCCTGAGGCGTGTCGTCGGGCCATGTACAGCCCAAGAGCTCCCGCCATCATCATCGAGCAAGCTGCACACGCGAAGCCCGTTGCAACGAGTTGTGCTCGGGGACGCTGCGGGCCACCTGAAGCCAAGGTCGGGATGGTGTCAGACATCAGGCCGTTGCCTCCTCAGTTTCAGTGGCATCAAGCAACGGGGTGCCTGAAACAAGCGTCGGCAACTGCTTCGGTTCACCAATGGGTGGGGGTGAGGGCAACATCCATTCGGGAGACTGGGCTGACCACGGATCTTCGTCTGCTTCGGCACCTTTTTTCATGCCCACTGAAATCAGCAGGTTCAACAAAAGGAGCCCAACACCTGCAAGCAGAATCACTACACCTGCTACCCCGATCGCGCTGAAGGCTTCAGCACCCGTATCGTCAACCCAGTCTGCGTAGATAGCGGTTGCATTGGGATCCTCGTAGACAAAGTCGGGTTGTTCGGTGAAAAGTCCTGATAGGGCCGGGCCCAGAAAGGCGAGTAGTGCTCCGCCTCCAATGACGACGAAGTTAAGCATTCCAAGCAAATCGTTTAACTGACGGCCCCAGATCTTGGGCGCCCACCAATGAACGGCGGCTAAGAGCCCAAGAAGCCCGGCCCCATAGATCAAAACTGATTGTTGTCCGGTTACCCATGTTGTCATTCGCAGTTGAGGATTGCCGTCGTTCCCACGTCCAGCGACTTCTAACCAGTCAGCCGCTGCGCCGATCAAACCGAACAGAGCACCGAATAAGACGAGTTTGCCTGCGACGACCGCCGCCACAAGCGAAGTGGTCAACTTAGGCATCTTGCGGTTCTGGACCAAAGCAAACCCAAGCAGCCCAAGCAAGCCAGTTGTACCGAGGACAGCTCCGCCGTAGAGGGCCACCAAAACCACGCCCTCTAATCCGTCGATGATATCTGCCCCTTCTCCTGTCACTGAGAAATTAGCCCAGGCACCAAAGCCAAAAAGACCAACAAGCCCAAGGGTGAAATACATCGCGATTGGTTCAAATACGCGCCTCTTGGCTGTCGCGAGAACCACTTCCGCAACGACGCCTAGCACCGGAACTATGTAAATAAATAACTGGGGGGTGCGGTGAATCCAATCGATTCGTTCCCAGATTCCGTAGTTCCCAGATAGAAAAACGCGTCCATATCGGTGGTCGACGTAGAGAATCGCTACCTGGCCAAGAAGAACGGGCAAGCTCACTAACAGCATTGACGCCGACACCAACGCCGACCAAGCAAAGGGCGGCGCAGCGTCGAGATACAGACCCGGTGACCGCATGGTCATGACTGTCGTGGCGACGGCAATCGAGCCAATTAGCAGCGATACGACGAGCCCGCTCAGCGCGAGCAGATACAGATCAACCCCATTCGCCCATCCACCGTAGGGACCGCCGTTCCCCAGGTAAGCGCCCATGAGAACAATGGCAGAAACATTCCACGTCCAGAACGATGCTGTCGCGGCGCGCGGGAACGCCAAATTGGGTGCTCCAATCTGCAAAGGCACCATATAGATGGCCACACCAAGAAAAGCCGGTATAAGAAACAAAAGGGTTAAAGCTTCGCGAGAGAACGTGAACCCTTGGGCGAAACTGTTACTCCCGAGACTTACGAAGTCAGTCGCGGAAGTCAGATCCAATCTGACAAGAACGTCAAGAAAAACTCCAAGAACTAGAAACAAAACCGAACTGACAATGAACAAACGTCCAGTTCGTTTGTGGTCGGCGGTCGTTAACCATCCAAAAGGTGTCGGATCCTCAACAGGTACCCCCGGAGACGTTGCTACAGTCGTGTTTTCGCTCATCGTGTCCTGTTGATTGGTGCCTCGATAACTGGGGTGGCGGTTCGACCCGAAGGTAGACCGTGCCCGAAAGCGCGGGCGAACCCGCACAGGTGCTGAGAGGGCACTTTACTCACCAGATTGCCAGTCGTGTAACTGGAAAGCAGGGTTCTAACTAGGTCTTTTTGGAGCAACTTAGACTCAGGCAACATCAGCTAACTGTCCCGAAGGCCAACACATCGATTGCGATAGCAATAAACAGCGCCCCGAGGTAGATGATCGAGAAAGTAAATACCTTCATTGCCTGTGCCGCGGTTGGGCGGCGGAATAGCCCGAACGTCCGCCACAAGAACGCCAAACCTCCGACGACCGCTACTGACAAATAAAGAAAGTCGGTACCCGCGACCGCGTGAAACCAAAGTGACAACGCAACGACAACGACCGAGTATCCGAACATTTGGATCGCTGTGTTGCGGGTGCTGACTACCACTGGAAGCATCGGTACCGACGCAGCTTCATAATCATCCACATATCGAATAGCCAGCGCCCAGAAATGGGGAGGGGTCCAGAAAAACACGATCGCGAACAGCAGAAACGGGCTTAACGAAAGTGACCCAGTCACTGCTGCCCAACCGATGAGCGCTGGAGCCGCTCCCGCCGCGCCACCAATGACAATATTTTGTTTTGAAGTTCGTTTGAGCCACAGCGAATACACCAAGACATAAAACAGGCAGGCTCCACCGGCGAGCAGTGCCGCTAACCAATTCACACAGGTCACAAATAAAACAACGGCGGCAATTTCAAGAATCAAGCCGAACATCAAGGCCGCTCGAGGGGAGATCACTCCTGTCACTAGCGGGCGGTCTTGGGTTCGTTGCATCAAACGATCAATGTCGCGGTCGATGTACATGTTGAAGGTGTTCGCCCCGCCTGCTGCAAGTGCCCCGCCTCCAATAGTCACGAGCACCAGCCAGAGGTCGGGCATTCCACCTTCCGCAAGGATCATCGCGGGGATGGTGGTGATCAACAGCAGTTCAATGATCCTGGGCTTTGTGAGCATCACAAAAGCGGTCACCGTTGCGCCCAAACCTCTACGAGTCGGTTCGACAGTCGTCGCGCTGTGCTCCATCGAGCGCCACGATACGGCCCGAAACGTCTTCTCACCCAACCACAAGCCCCAGATTCGCCGAGAATGTCTTCAGCCCCCTAACTTCGCGATTGTGAGAATCGTCAGATTGAACCCTCAGCAATACCACTTGCTGGCTCGGACAGCCCTGTGGTTGCTCGCGGTAATCGTCGTCTCTGGCGCATCTGTGCGGCTCACCGGCAGCGGCCTTGGCTGCAGTGATTGGCCTAACTGCGAGCCTGGCCATCTCATCCCGGAAGCCGACTTTCATGCCTGGGTGGAGTTCGGGAACCGGATCGTGACGGGGCTTGTGTCGATTGCGGTTGTGTTGGCAGTTTTGGGTTCGACGTTGCGCAGACCGCTTGTTACGAAGTTAACGAAGTGGTCTTGGGGGCTGGTTGCGGGAGTTGCGATACAGATTGCGCTTGGCGCGATAACGGTGATTACTCATTTATCGCCTCCAATTGTTATGGGGCATTTCTTGTTGTCGATGGTGCTTATTTGGAACGCGACGGTTCTTGAACACATGGCTCGGCCGAATAACACTTGCGGCACATCCGTCGTTAAATCGTTGCGATTGCATATCTGTCTGGTGGCCGTGATGACGGCGATAGTGGTCGTGACGGGGACAATGGTGACGGGGAGTGGGCCCCATGGTGGTGATGAGAATGTGGAAAGACTGGCTTTGCCGTTTTCTGAAATCGCGAGATCGCACGGTGGAATTGTCGTTGTTCTTCTACTCGCGACGGTCATTCTTCGTCTTCGCGTCCAAAATTTGCGAACCGGGTCTGTGAAACATCGAGTTAATGTCGTTCTCTTCGTAATGATTCTTCAAGCAGCAATTGGGTACACGCAGTACTTCACCGAACTGCCAGTGCTGTTGGTGGGGTTCCACGTGGCGGGTGCAACCGTTCTGTGGATATCGGCTGTCCGTCTAGTCCTAGCGACTGTTACGTCTCCGCTGGAGGTGGCTTGAATTGGTTGGAGGACCTTTCTTTTTACAAACTGAATCAACGGATCAACCGGAAAGTTCGCCTGTCATTACTGACGACGATCGTCCTGATTCGGTCACTGAAGAAGACATTCCATGGGTTGTCTTGGTGTGGAACGACCCGATAAACCTCATGAGTTATGTGGTTCATGTTCTGCAGAAACTCTTTGGATACAGCACAGAAAAGGCGACTCAGTTAATGCTCGATGTTCACCATAAAGGCCGAGCTGTCGTATCAAACGGCAGCCGCAACGAGGCTGAATTGGACGTCTTTAGGCTCCATGAGTACGGGCTCTGGGCAACTATGCAGAAAGACGTTTGACGTGTTGTTTCGATACCGCTTTCGTCAACGCCGCGATGGGATGGTGGAAGTGCGGATTAGCGACGACGAACGCCGGTTGATCGGCGATCTCATGGAACAGCTACGTGAGTTGTTGTTATCCACTTCTCCGGTAGGGCACCTTGACCCGTCGCTTCGACGTCTCTACCCCGCTGCGTACGTCGAAGAAGTTGACTACGAGCTGGAATACCAACGATCGAAGAGAGACCACTTGTTGGAGCGTCGCTTGTCACATCTTGATGTCGTAGACGCGACCCTCAGTAACGTCGAGCTTGATTCCGATTCTGTCACCGCCTGGATCACAACAATTAACGATTTACGGCTTGTACTTGGTACCCAATTAGATGTGAGCGAAGACGACGCGCCAGGAAATTTTGACCCGGAGGACGCTCGGCAACGTCATCAAGCTATCTATCACTACCTCAGCCATCTTCTTGGCGAGTTAGTCGACGCTGCCGGGATCTAGCGGCACCGTGTACCTCATCGGTGGTTTCACTATCTCAGAGGCCTAGTCTGGGCCTGCTAGAGCCCCCATCGTCTAGCGGCCTAGGACACCGGCCTTTCACGCCGGCAGCACGGGTTCGAATCCCGTTGGGGGTGCCACGTCGTCTGAATCATGCTTGACAAACTGCTACACCTCACCTGTCCAGGGGTGGGAGGAAGAGCTCGACGGCTGTGCCGGACCCATTCTGATCGATCACTTGAACTTTGCCGCCGAAACTGTCAGCTACGTGGCGAACTATTGACAGTCCTAGGCCAGATCCGGGCGAAGAGCGGGCACTTTCAATTCTGTAGAAGCGCTCAAAGACTTTCTCCCGTTCATATTTCGGTATTCCTGGGCCGCGGTCACGGACAACGACCGAACCAGAGTCAACTTCTACTTCGACGGGTTGATCTGGGGGACTCCATTTCACTGCGTTATCGATCAGATTGGAGACCGCTCTTTCTACCAAAGCTGGTACCGCTCGAACGGTGCACGGGCGTGCTCGGTACTCGATAGGGCACGAGGTTCTCCGTCGATGCCGGTGAACAACCGCGTCCACTAGTTCGTCCAATTCAATCGCTGTGGGTTCCCCCATTTGGTGTCGATCCGTGGCGAGTTCGACCAGTTCAGCGACCAGTTCTGTTAATTCGTCGAGTTCGAACAAGATGTCGTCCAACACTTGTTGGCGTTCGCTGCCTTCGATTTGATCAGCGCGTTGCATATATTCCAAGTTGGTTCGAAGGCTCGTAAGCGGTGTCCGAAGCTCATGACTGGCGTCGGCAACAAGACGATGCTGTTGTTGTCTCGAAACCGTTAAGGCGCTGAGCATTTCATTAAAGCTCTTGGCTAATTGTCCCAACTCATCGTGTCGTTCAACGGAGATATGTTGATCAACATCTTGAGTCGCAGCAATCCGCGATGTTGCCTCCGTGAGTCGGCGAACGGGTTTGACAACGCGGCCTGCGACGACAAAGCCGACAATCCCCGAACCAACAACGCCAAGGATGAATAGCTGCAGACTGATACGCCACAAACCGGAGAGCTGCACGTCTACTTCATCCATCGGTCGAGCAATCATCACCGCCCTACCACTGCCCGTTAACGGCGTGGTGAGTACTCGCATCCGTTGACCAGCTAGATCAATAGTGGCCAAGCGTCGCTGTGTTCCCTTTCGCGCGATCGATAGATCCGTCCGATCGAGTGGCAACGGTTCAACGTTGCTCGCCCAAATACGCCCCTTGGTGTCAAAGATTTGGACCAAAACATCATCGGGGGAATATCGCCCGAATAGTCGCCGATCGAATTGGCCCGGCCCCCCAAGTTTGTCTCCGAGTTGAGTGACCTCTGCTGCACGAACTTTCAGCTTTACGTCAAGGCTGTCTAGGGCTTTCCCTCTAGCCAGGTATAGGAAAGCCCCCGCGACGCCGGCTACAACGACCGCGACGACCGCAGCGACAAGTACCGCGACTCGGGTGCGAAAGCTCACGATGACCGCAAGACGTATCCGACGCCTCTGACAGTGTGGATGACACGTGATCGGTTACCGGCTTCAGTTTTTCGCCGAAGGTATCCGATATAGACCTCCAGGCTGTTTGACGCGAGAGCGGAGTCATACCCCCACACTGCTTCATAGATCTGATCTCGTGTGAGGACTTGGTTCGGATGTTCCAGCAATAGTTCGAGTAGCTCATACTCGGTTCGAGTGAGAGCTAAAAGCTGGTCCTCTCTGTGAACCTGTCGAGCCAATTGGTCTAAGCGAAGATCCTCAAAGCACAGTGTGGCTGCCTCGAGCGGCAGGTCCGCGGGACGCCGTCTCCTTAATAGGGCCCGTATTCGAGCAAGTAGTTCCTCCAGAACAAAGGGCTTGGCGAGATAGTCATCGGCGCCTGAATCTAGTCCTACTATCCGGTCCTCAGTCCCGTGTCGGGCGGTGAGCAAAAGCACCGGTAGTTCTGAACCTTGGGCTCGAAGCTGACGACACACATCGATCCCACCCAAATTCGGCATTGTCACATCCAGGACCATGACGTCGGCTTCGTCAGATATCTCCAACGCTTTGACTCCATCAGACGCAGTTACAACCCGATACCCCTCCAATCGGAGCGCCCGCTCCAGTGCTTGGCGGATTCTCTTGTCGTCGTCTACTACCGCAACAACAGAATCTATTAACTGTCGCGGAGGTTGTTGAGGGATTCCCATCAGGTACAGATCTACTCCCTGAAGATGAAGGTCGGGTAAGAATTCACTATCACGGTGTTGGTTACTCGCTAATAGGATCTCATCGGTAATGACCCAGTCGCACCGCGAAGTTGAACCTTTCGGTAGTAGGGGCCGGGTCGCGATCATCTCCCTAACAGTGCTGTTTGCACTGTTTCTTGTGGCAACTGCTTGCGCAGGCGGAGGTTCATCCTCGGCAGTCGAGCCACTAGATACTTCGACCGAGACGGTCTCAGTTACCTCTTCGGTTTTACAACCGACCGCTTCGACATCCGCTGCGCCATCACAATCAGCGACGACCTATGCGACGACAACCATCAAATCCGAAACACCGCACGTCACTACGACAACTGAACTCTACGAAGGCTGGTGGAACCCTAAGAATGTTCAACTTCCGTGGGGTGACGTAGTCCACGGTGTCCTGACTTTCCGAGGATCACCGACAAGGTCATGGTACGGACGCGGGCCGGTGCCCTTGATGCCCGAAGTTTTGTGGCGTTTCCCTGAGAGAAACAACCTATGTTCGCTGTCCACGACGGAAGGACGCACCACAACTTGGTGCGGGATTGGATGGACCGGCCAACCGGCTGTTTGGGAAGTGGGTACCGAAACATGGCTTGCCATAGGAGCCTATGACCGCGGTATCCACATCCTTGACGCGTTGACGGGCCAACCGCGACTTAAGAAATTCGTAACCGGTGACATAGTTAAAGGTTCTCTTACTGTGGATCCAGATGGATTTCCCTTGATTTACAGCGGTTCGCGGGATGGGAAACTCAGGATCCTGGCATTCGACCGTCCACACCGACTCGTGGAACTGTGGAATCTTTCGGGTAGCGACGTCGACCCCATGATGTGGAACGACGATTGGGACGGAGCCCCTCTGATCCTTCAAGATCATTTAATCACCGGGGGTGAAAACAGTTGGTTGCACATTGTCCGCCTGAATCGCCACTTGGATGATTCGGGTTTAGTGAACGTCGACCCGGAAATAGTTTTCCAAGCCCCAGGCTGGGACGAAGAGCTTCTTCGAGCCCTCGGAGACAACAACGTTTCAATCGAAAATTCAGTCGCTGTTTCTGGCAACACGGTGTGGTTCGCGAACTCCGGAGGATTGGTGCAAGGTTGGGACCTCGAACCTTTGCAACGCGGAGAGGACCCTGTTCGAAAATTCCGGTGGTGGATGGGAGATGACGTTGACGCCACCGTGGTAGTGGATGAGGAAGGTTTTCTATATGTGGCTGCAGAATACGAGCGAGGCAATGCGCGATCTCGCGAGGTGGGACAGCTCGTCAAGTTAAACCCGAATAATCCTGAGGCCCCTTTGGTTTGGTCTATCCACGACCACAGAAGAACTCCCGGCGGTCTGTGGAGCACCCCGGCACTTCACGATGATGTGCTGTATGCCACGACTAACAGCGGCCGATTGATGTCTATCGATCGCTTCTCCGGCGAAATTTTGTGGTCCAAGCAGTTGGAAGGCCCTCTTTGGGGATCACCAGTAATTGTCGATGACATTTTGATAATCGGCGATTGTGGCGGTTACTTACGAGCGTTTGGAGTCCAAAGTCCGCGTGTCGAACCAATTGAAATCTGGCGAGTTGAAATCGGCGGGTGCATAGAAGCGACTCCTACTGTTTGGGACGGACGGATCTATGTAGGTTCCCGCGAGGGAGGGTTGTTCGCCATCGGCGAGCGTTGAGTGTTCTGTCCTAGGGTGCCGACATGGATATAGGTGTCTGTGTTGCATCGCATGTCGGTGATATTGGTTATGTAGTTCGAGCTGAAGAACTCGGGTATTCGCATGCGTGGTTAGCTGACAGTCAAATGATCTGGTCTGACTGCTACGCGGCTCTTGCTCTCGTTGCCGACCGCACTTCAACAATCAATATTGGGACTGGTGTGTCAGTATCGGCCACACGTCCCGCGCCCGTGACGGCGTCGTCAATAGCAACGATTAATGCATTAGCGCCGGGTCGCACGTTTCTTGGGATTGGGACCGGTAATACCGCGATGCGGATCATGGGGCACAAGCCCCAAAGAATTGCTGAGTTTGATCAGTACTTAGAGGCTCTGCGCCCTCTTTTGCGGGGCGAAGAGGCCCAACATCATTTCGAAGGACAGACCAGCCCTATAAGACACATCATGCCTGATAAAGGTTTCGTTAATTTCGACGATCCAATTCCACTCTATGTATCGGGTTTCGGTCCTAAGTCACTGGCGTTAGCAGGCAAATACGGGGACGGGGCGGTTATGTCGATTCCTCCGGATGCACAATTCATGGATCGCATGTGGGAAATGATCGAACGGGGTGCATCTGATTCAGGAAGAGAATTCGATCGTGAGAACTACCTCACGTGTTCTCTGACAACAATCGTCGTACTTGACAAGGGAGAAACCATAGAAAGCCCGCGTGTGAAAGCAGAGGCTGGGGCCATGGCGATGGCTTCTGTCCACTACTCCTACGATCAGTACCGACAGTACGGGCGGCCCCCAGGAAGTCGTCTCACTGATATTTGGGATGAATACACGTCAATGCTGTCCGACTATGACCCCGAACGAATCCACCAACGCATCCATGCTGGTCACAACTGTTGGGTCATCCCGGAGGAAGAACGATTCGTCACCCCCCAACTAATTGACGCTACTTGCATTGTTGGGACAGCAGACCAGGTTGTTGAGCGGTTGCACCAACTGGGAGACCGTGGTCTCGATCAGTTGATGATCCTCCCTAGTTTCGACCCTCGATACGAGGTTCTTGAGCGTGTAGGACAGGAGATAATCCCGCACGTTTAGGGCCCAAGTAGGCCCCCTCAAATATGGTGATTAGCGGGCCTCGCTGTTAGCCTTAGACCTCGTCATTCCGGTGGCGTATCGTGTCACTCCCCCACTCCGAGATTTCTTATGAGCAACGTCTGTCAGGTAACCGGTCGCAGACCTACTACCGGTTTCACTGTCTCTCACTCTCATCGTCGAAATAAACGATGGTTTAAACCAAATATTCAAAAGAAAAAGTTCTACGTGCCCACCGAAAATCGGCACGTGACCTTGATGGTTAGTGCAAAAGGCATCAAAATCATTAATAAGCGGGGGATCGAGTCAGTGTTGGCGGATCTTCGTCGTCGAGGGGAGAAAATCTGATGGCAAAAAGTGACAAGAGACCCGTTATTAAACTTAAGTCGACTGCCGACACCGGCTATACGTACTCGACGCGGAAGAACAAAACCAATAGCCGCGAACGAATCGAACTCAAGAAATACGATCCGGTAATTCGGAAGCACGTCATCTTCAAAGAGGAACGCTGAAGTTAGTTCATTAGGGTCTTGTTCTTGAGATGGTGGCCGCGAGCCCGGTCGAGTTGTCAGAGGGCCAAGCGAGAGCCATAGCAATTTCTGCACAGGGTTTGGACAATTCATCATTGTCAGCGCGTTTGGACCCGCGGCATGTGCGAAGGGCCTTTAGAAGTATCGGAGTACTACAAATTGACGCCGTAAACACGATCGCGCGCTCTCATTTACTCGTGCTGCGGGCACGTCTTGGGGGTTCTCACGATGGCTTGCGGGACTTACTCGACCGATCTGCCTACCAACGACGTGATTTAGCTGAATATTGGTGCCACGAAGCTAGCTATTTACCGGTTGACGATTGGCCCTTATTTGCTTGGCGCATGCGCAGAGCTGAGAAAGGTGAACTGTGGAAGGGGATTTGGCGCTTCGCCGTTGAAAATCCAAAGTTCATCGCGCAGGTTGAACAACACATTGTCGCGAACGGCGCGGTATCTGCTGGCGAATTGCAAAAGAGGCCTCCTAAAACCACCTGGTGGGGTTGGTCGGATGCAAAAATTGCGCTCGAATGGCTCTTTTGGATTGGAAAACTTGCAGTTAGCAAAAGAGAAAACTTCACTCGCTACTACGACCTATCTGAACGAGTCTTGCCAACGAAGGTTTTTGAAGATCCCCCCACCGAAACTGATGCTCACTTAGAGCTGCTCCGCCGAGCTGCGCTTCATCTGGGCGTGGCGAGCGCTGAAGATCTGGTTGATTATTTCCGACTTCCCAAAGTCGCGGGAAAAGAACGAATCAAACAGCTCGTCGAGAGTAGTGATCTGTTGCCAGTTCAAGTTCAGGGTTGGGATCGAACTGGCTACGTGAACGCTCACACCCAACACAAAGCTTGTACTTCGCGATCCGTTCTCCTAAGCCCGTTCGATCCCCTCGTTTGGTTCCGCCCTAGATCGCAGCGGTTGTTCAACTTCAAATATCGACTGGAGATTTATGTGCCAGCCCACAAACGAGTGCACGGGTACTACGTTCTTCCGTTTCTCCACAATAATGAACTGTGTGCACGGGTCGACGTGAAAGCTGACGTAACAACCAACACCCTCCAAGTCCCCGCGGCATTCGAAGAGCCCCAAGGTATCGATGACGTCGCGGTAGAAGCTTTGTCCGCTGAACTTCGCGCCCTTGCGGCTTGGCGCAAGCTGGAACAGATTCGGGTGGGTCAGCGCGGCAATCTCGCTCGGCGATTGAGAAAGGCTCTCAACGCAAAATGAGAATCTTGTGGCGCGGTCTGACCCTCGCATGCGGGCTGTGCGGCAGCCGAAAGCTATTTCGTAAGTGGGGAATGTTTGCAATAGTTGAGGACTGCCCGGGTTGCGGTTTTCATTTTGAACGAATGGAAGGTCATTCGCTGGGAGCAGTAGCGGTAAACACGGTGGTCAGTTCGGCACTCGTGCTTACTACGGTGGCGTTGACCTTATTGATAGCTGGAACCGACACCTCGACCTCAACTCTTCTTCTTGTGGTCTCGCCTGTAGGTCTGATATTTCCGGTCGTGTTTGACTCGGTGTCGCGCACGTTATGGAATGCCATCGAACTACTGATGCGCCCACCGCTAACAAACGAACTAGGAGACGAGTTTCAACGTGCCAAGGTTCTTTGAATCCAGGGGGGCGGGTTGCAATACGACACCGCTCACGCCAGACTTCAATTTCTTGCCGCACGGATTTCCGTTGGCGAGCACGGTTGGTCCCGTGGTGAAGTCTGGAGTTCACGCCGGCCTGTCAAGCCGGAGGTCGCGGGTTCAAATCCCGTCGGGACCGCGGTCGGGTAGCTCAGTTGGCAGAGCGCGCGCCTGAAAAGCGTGAGGTCACCGGATCGACGCCGGTCCCGACCACGCTAGAAAGTCAGGGGTTACAAGCCCCTGGCTTTCAGCTTTTTTCTGGAGCCATGTAGGTCGCTCGGTGCGAGACTTCCTCGAATTTTTTGTGCCCGTACAGCCGTTGCTTAGTTACGGACCCGCTGTGTACCGGGCAACATCATCTTCAATGGCTGCTGCCGCGACGGCTTTGGACACCGCGGGAACTACCGATCGATCAAAAGCTGTGGGGATGATGAGATCAGGAGCCAGATCGTCGCTAGAAACCGCTGCCGCGATGGCGCCGGCGGCAGCAATTTTCATTCCCTCGGTGATATCGGTGGCATTCGCGTCGAAGGCTCCGCGGAATATTCCTGGGAAAGCCAGCACGTTATTGATTTGGTTGGGGTAGTCACTTCGGCCGGTTGCGACGATCGCAGCGATGTCGTCGATCATTTCGGGGAGAATTTCCGGATCCGGATTGGCCATCGCAAAAATAATTGGCTTGTCTGACATTGCTGCCACATCGTCCCGTGTCACTAGCCCGGGTCCACTCACACCCATGAATACATCGGCTCCAACCATCGCGTCAGCTACAGAACCTGTAACACCGTCTGTATTTGTGTTGACCGCCAACCACTCTTTTGCGGAGTTCAGTCCTTTACGTCCCGGGTAAATAGCTCCTTGCCTGTCGCATACAACGACATCTCCAATGCCTCGGCCCAACAGAATTTTGGCGCAGGCCACTCCGGCCGCTCCGGCACCCAAAATCACGCAGCGAAGGTCTTTGAGGTCTTTCCCGGTCAGTCGAACAGCGTTTTCTAGCGCGGCTAACGCCACTACTGCCGTTCCGTGTTGGTCATCGTGGAACACAGGAATATCGAGGGCTTCACGCAAAGCCGCTTCAACTTCGAAGGCGCCGGGAGCAGCGATGTCTTCTAGGTTTATGCCTCCAAATGTCGGCGCTAAGCGGATCACCGTTTCAACGATTTGTTCGGGCGTTTCAACATCAAGACAAATCGGGAACGCATCTACGCCAGCAAATTCCTTAAAGAGCAGGGCCTTGCCTTCCATAACAGGCATTGCAGCTGCTGGGCCTATATCTCCAAGACCAAGTACAGCGGTGCCATCGCTCACAATGGCGACAGTGTTTTTCCTTATCGTGAGGTCATGGGAAGCGGCTTCATCGGCGTGGATAGCCATACATACGCGTGCTACCCCAGGGGTGTACGCCATTGACAGATCGTCCGCGTCACGCAGTGGGATCCGACTGACGGTTTCCAGCTTGCCGCCTTCATGCATCTTAAAAGTGCGGTCGACAGCGCTGATCACCTTGATGCCGTCAAGTCCGTCGACGGCCGCGCAAATTTCTTCGACATGTCGTTCGCTAGACGCGTCGACAATGATCTCTTCGCGCAACGAGCCCGCAGTGACAGTGAAACCGCGCAGACTCCGAATATTTCCTCCGACGTCGCCAATGGCGGTGCAAAGTCGCCCTAAGGTGCCTGGTTCGTGGGCAAGCTCTACTTCTAACGTGGCAGAGAAAGCAGCTGTTGGACGCGACATCGGGTCTCCTGACGTCGGGGGGAGCGCTCCATTGTGGCGGGAGAGACCCCTAGGACCAAACGTCGCGACGCCATTTGTTGCTAAGGACCCTCATATTCGAAACCCAAGTCATGCGCTGTAAGCAGGGGAAAAAACTCTATTCCGGCTTGTTTTGCCATCGCTTCACAGGTTCCACCGCGGTCCACTATTGCGATAATCATCACCGGTTCAGCTCCGAAAGCTCGAACGACCTCTGCCGCTTCCAAAGGCGACACCCCTCGTGTGACGACATCTTCCATGATTGCTACCCGGTCGCCTTGGCGTAAGGCCCCGGCGATTCTGCCTTCAACCCCATGATCTTTGGCTTCCTTGCGGATGCTAAAGGAACGGATCGGCTGTCCCCGCTCTGCGGCTATTGCTGCCACCCCATAGGCGACGGGGTCAGCCCCCATTGTTAATCCACCAATGGCATCTATTCCTTCGATCTCGCTGAGGATGATGTCAGCAACCAATTTGATGCCCTCAGGCCGGCAGGCGGTCTGTTTACCGTCGATAAACCAGTTACTTTTCCGGCCCGATTTCAAAACAAAATCACCGGTTCGAACTGCATGTGCAAGGAGGTGGTCTTTCAAGTCTTGCCGGTGTGGGTCTAAATCTGTCATTTCTTAAGCCACCGAACTTCGCCGTTGCCCGACGTGATGTCTCCAATTACCCATGCCTCATGCCCATTTTGAGAAGCGATTTCAATGGTTCGAGCGCTCTGGTCGGCGGGCACAATGAGAACCATCCCGATGCCCAGATTAAATACCTTTTGCATCTCTTCTTCTGAAACTGGACCATCCGCGGCGATGCGATCAAAGATTTCTGGCATTCGCCATTTGTCGGGGTGAAGGAGCACTGCGACATTGCTTTCTATTACTCGTACGAGGTTGCCGGGAAGTCCACCTCCGGTAATGTGCGCTGCTGCATGCACTTCCAATTGGTTAAATACCTCTAATACTGCGGGCGCATAAATTACCGATGGCCGAAGCAACTCCTCTCCAAGGGAGACGTCGGCGCCGGTCCATGCCGGTTGATCGAGCGGCCGGCCATCTAACAAAACCCTCCGAGCAAGGCTGTAACCGTTGCAACGCAACCCAGGCGACGCGAAACCGACCAGCACGTCGCCTTCGCACACAGACGATTTGGAGGGCATATTTGCTCGTTCCACCACTCCAACAGCAAACCCGGACAGATCAAAGTCGCCGTCGGCCATACCACCGGGGTGTTCAGCGATTTCTCCACCAGTGAGCGCGCATCCGGCTTGGCGACAACCTTCAGCCAGACCGATGATCAGTTGTTCAATGCGTTCTGGGTCGACCTTTCCTGTGGTTATTTGGTCGAGGAAGAAAAGGGGTTCTGCGCCCGATGTGACGATGTCGTCGACGCACATTGCCACAACGTCGATGCCGATGGTGTTGTATCGGTTCATTGCCTTCGCTATTAGCGGCTTTGTTCCAGCTCCGTCGTTTCCTGAGACAAGCACAGGTTCTCGATACCCGTCCGGAATTGAAACTGCCGATCCGAACCCACCTATATCACTTAGAACCTCCGGCCTGAAGGTTGAGCGGACGTGTGGAGTGAGACGCCGCACGGCCTCGTCAGCTAAATCAATGTCTACTCCGGCTGCTGAGTAAGTAACGTCGGAGGTCACTGGCCGAGCTTCATTTGTGAGGTGGAGACGAACCTTGTGCCCCGATCGTCTCGACGTTCTTCAAGTACGTTCCGGGTAAGACCTTCGGGAATCTCCACCGGATATTGACCGTCAAGGCAAGCTGTGCAAAAACCTGCGCCCGGGGCTTCTGTTGCATCAATGAGGCGATCAAGTTCTAAGTAGGCAATCGAGTCGACACCGAGGTAGTCCCGTATTTCTTGCATGTTCAAGTTTGCGGCTAGCAGTTCCCCTTGCGTACCGGTATCCATCCCATAAAAGCACGGCCATCGGTAGGGCGGGGAGGAAATCCGGAGGTGAACTTCGGCAGCTCCGGCCGAGCGCAACATTTCAACTATTGCGCGAGTCGTCGTGCCTCGGACGATGGAGTCGTCCACAACTACAAGTCGCTGATTTTCTATGTTGTGACGGATCGGGTTGAGCTTCATTTTTACCCCCAGTGCTCTCATTTCCTGGGAGGGCGCAATGAATGTCCGTCCGATATATCGATTCTTGACGAGTCCATCGCGATATGGGATGCCGCTGGCACGTGCGAATCCTTGTGCGGCAGGTATCCCTGATTCGGGTACCGGCATTACGAAGTCGGCAGTCGCTGGCGCTTGATCTGCAAGTTGTTCCCCCATGCGCTGTCGAGCGGAATGTACGTTGCGCCCGTAGAGAACTGTGTCTGGTCGCGAGAAATAGACAAATTCGAATATGCATAGCCGGGGATCGGGATCATCGAATGGCTGTTCTGATGTCCAACCGTCTTGGTTAATAACGATCATCTCTCCTGGGTCTATTTCTCGCACAAAATGCGCGCCGACCGTATCTAACGCTGGACTTTCCGAAGCGATTACCCATCCGTTGTCAAGGCGTCCGAGACAGAGCGGCCAAAACCCCTCCGGTCCTCGCGCTCCAACTAAATGATGGCGATCCATGACTACGAAGGAAAACCCGCCGCGAAGCTGCGGCAGAACACGGGTCAAGGCCCAGGGAAGTGCCTTGCCTTCAGGGGCCTGCCCACTAGCCAATTCAATTGCGAGTAGCTCTGCTACCAGATCGCTGTCACTGATCACGGTGCCGTCGAGCATTCCTGCATCAGCAGCCAGTTCAGCGGTGTTGACAAGATTCCCGTTGTGGGCGAGTGCGAATTCCAGATCGCCGACATCGCGATAGAAGGGTTGCGATGCGCGCCAGGAGCTGGATCCAGTCGTTGAGTAGCGTGTATGGCCGATAGCGATGTCGCCCTCTAGGGCCGCGAGAACGCGGTCATCGAATGCCCCCGAAACCAACCCCATGTCCTTTACGACGGTGACGTTCGAACCATCACTAACCGCTATGCCGGCGGATTCTTGTCCGCGGTGCTGCAGTGCGTAGAGGCCTAGATACGTTTGGTGAGCTACGGAACTACCGGGCGCCATCACTCCGAAGACGCCACAGGCCTCGCGGGGTTTAGTGAATTCAACTTCTTGGAAGTAGTTGGTCATGCGCTAACGGTTCCTTGGCCGAGAGCTTGGGCCAGTTCATCGCGCGAGGAGCGAATAAGTTCAGCTAGTGGCAGATCAATGGCTGAACCAAGGACCAGGGAAGATCCTCCGGTGCGGCCAATAATTTGAGCCGGAACTCCGCGATTTCGCGAATTGTCGAGAAAGGGATCGAGGTTCGTGTCGTTGAGCGCTACGACGACGCGCCCGCCTGATTCGTTGAACAACGCCCTGTGGTCATCAATATCACTCACATTCATTCCGATTGTGCCACTAATCGCCATTTCGGCAAGCGCTACCCCAAGACCGCCCTCACCTACATCGTGGACCGCTTCGACCTGATTCTTTTGGACCATCTCAGCCACGAAGGCAGCTGTCCCTACCGCTTGCGCTAGATCGAATTCAGGGAGGGTGCCCCCTCTACATCCACCAATTTCCCATGCCCATCGGCTCCCAGCCATCGACACATTTTCCCTTGGCTGCTGACCTAGCAGCACCAGTGTTTGATCGGACGCAACGCTAATCCCGGGTGGTTGGCCTAACAGCTCGGGGTGCATACCGATGACTCCAATGACGGGAGTTGGAGCAATATTTACCGCGTTGGTTTCGTTGTACAGGCTGACGTTTCCGCCAACAACCGGCGCATTAAAAGCCTCGCACGCTTCCGACATGCCATCAACGGCTTCCGACAGTTGCCACATCACCTCAGGATGTTCGGGGTTTCCAAAGTTCAAGCAATTAACGACGGCCATCGGTTCGGCGCCCACACACGCGATATTCATGACAGCTTCAGCGACCACCATCGCTGTTCCCTGGCGAGGGTCCACGTCACACCATCGATGGTTGCCATCTGTTGACAGGCCCAATGCCCGCCCCGTGTCCCGTCCTGTTTTTGGATCGCGAAGCCGAAGCAAGGTTCCGTCGCTCCCCGGTCCGACGACTGTGTTCAGAAAAAGTTGATGATCATATTGGCTATACACCCAGGAAGGGTCCCGCAGAAGCGCTTTCAAATCGGCAGCACAGTCGACTGGGCCTACTGATGCGTCGAGAGACCGTCGGTCGTTCAGATCTTGGGGTGGCACCAAGGGACGATCGTATTCGGGGGCGTCATCGTGCAACGTGGCCGCGGGGAGTTCGGCCAAGACATCGCCGCCGAACCCATCGAGAATTCTTAGTTGTCCATTTCCCGTGACCCGTCCTATGACACTTGCCGCGATCTCCCAGCGAGCGCAGATCTCAAGTACCCGGTCAAGAACTCCTGGTTCGACAATGGCCAACATCCGCTCCTGTGACTCGGACGTCATTAACTCAACCGGTGCCATGCCCTGTTCTCGCGCATGGATGGCTGTAACGTCGACATCCATTCCTGCTCCGCCACGAGAAGCCGTCTCGCTTGTTGCACAGGTGATACCCGCTCCCCCTAAGTCTTGGATCCCTGTCACCAATCCTTCATCTAACAACTCGAGACATGCTTCCAACAGACGTTTTTCTTCAAAGGGGTCACCCACTTGCACGCTTGGGCGTTTATCCGCCTCCTCATCACTATCATCGAAGCCTGCAGAGGCGAGCACGCTTACTCCCCCAATACCATCTCGACCGGTAGAGGCCCCGAGAAGGATCGCAAGATTGCCGACTCCGCTGGCTCGTCCAAGGACAAGTCTTTCAGTGGGCAAGATCCCCATAGCCAAAACATTTACAAGAGGGTTACCTCTATAGGTTTCGTCAAAGACAATCTCTCCCCCGACGGTGGGCACGCCGACACTATTGCCATAACCGGAAACACCACTAACAACACCCTCGGCGATCCATTTGCTTCGTGGATCATCGAGGGGTCCGAAGCGAAGGGGATCCATTACCGCTATTGGGCGAGCACCCATAGTGAAAATATCTCTGAGAATTCCTCCAACTCCTGTCGCCGCTCCCTGATAGGGCTCTATGGCTGAAGGATGGTTATGGCTTTCGATGCGAATCGCTACTGCAATTCCGTCGCCGACGTCGATGACACCCGCGTTTTCGCCGGGGCCCACCAGCACCCAGGGTGCTTCTGTGGGGAGTCGCTTCAGGTGAATTTTCGATGACTTGTATGAACAGTGTTCTGACCACATGACCGAGTACATGGCCAATTCGAGGTCATTTGGGTGCCGCTTCAACAAGTCGCAAATACTCTCGTATTCTTCGTCGCTTAGACCAAGTGCACGGTGCACCGATGCGTCGTCGAGAGCCCCACTCACGCCTTAAATCTAGTCACGCGCCAGATTTATCAATGGATGCTCAACAAGTACTGCTGCTTTGCGTCCTTTGGAATTCGGTTCTGAACAACGACGGGGGATTTTATAAAGTCTGTTTGTTTGACGGCCGTTGGAAGTTCGCTGCGGGTCACACCGTCAGTCGGTGCGCGTGCAGCGCTTCGTAATGAGGGCGACAGGACTCATACGCGCGTTTCAGTGCGTCGTTGTGGTCGACGGGGACGTAGTCGCGCAGTTGGGCGTTGAGTCCTGTGGATGCACGCAGGTTGTCATGCCACGAACCCTTGTCGTACCAACTCATGGCCTCCTCCTTGGGGGCCGTCCAACTTAGGGCCTCAGCCCGGAATGGTATGCCCACCGCGTCACACCACATTGAGACAATTCCTTTCGGGTCAGCCATGAGATCCTCGGCATCGATCACCGGTGGTGGTTTACCCCAACGTTTGGTAAGTCGATCAAACAATGACCGTTGCTCAGCGAAGCCAGTCTCGGACAATTCGAAGTCGGGCCACTTGTCATACATGGAGGGCAACGTGAGGGCTGGGTCGCGGATCAGAAAGGAATGGTTGAAGTGGTCGAGGAAATTGTCGTCGATCAGGTGGCTCACGTAGTGCGGAAACTCCTTAATGAAAACAGGACCCGCTGCAGCGTTCGCGCGCAAGTCCGACCAGACCGTTGTAGCGGTCAGCCCAAGTTTCAGTTCACCTGCGTGCTGCGGGGGGCACCGCCGATCCTCGCCCTGGTACCAGGCTTCGCCGAACGGCTCGTGAAGGCAAAGGTGGTCGTCTCGTTCTCGCATCATCTGCTCGAACGCCGTTGACCGCGAGCGGGGAACGGCCCAGAGGACGAGTATCAAACCCATTCCCATCAACTGGCTGCAACCGGCCCCGCGTTAAGCAACGACCTCAGCAGGGGTGTTCCATCGTCAGACCCGAGCATCGTCGAGGTAGCCCGCTCAGGGTGGGGCATCATTCCTACGACGTTGCCGTCTTCGTTTGAGATGCCAGCAATGTTTCCCATAGAACCATTGGGGTTGTCCATATATCGAAAAACGATTCTGTTTTGCTCCTCAAGTTGTTTCAGAGTTCTTTCTGAACACACATAGTTACCTTCAAAATGATTTATCGGAATATTGAGAAGGTCACCCGTTGATGCGCCAGTCCCAACGATGTTGGAGGTCGACATGAACTCGATTTGCTGCATACAGCACAGAAATTTCAGCCCAGCGTTTTTCTGCAGTACGCCCGGGAGTATGCCGGCTTCGGTAAGAACTTGAAATCCATTACAGATCCCCAACACCGGGCCACCGTCTCGAGCAAATGTGGTGATGACTTTCATGATCGGCGAGAACTGAGCGATCGCACCGCAACGGAGATAATCGCCGTGCGCGAAGCCTCCGGGTATGACGACCGCGTCGACGCCTCCGAGGTCGGTGTCACTGTGCCATAGAACTTCGGCATGTCCGCCAAGAGCGTTCAGCGCATCAACTGTGTCGAATTCACAGTTCGTCCCAGGGAAACGGACAACCCCCACTCGCTGGGTCATGGGTTGAGTATCTCTACTGTCGTGTCTTCTATGACGGGGTTCGACAGGAAGCGGCCGCACATATCTTCAACGATTGCCGTGGCTGCATCAGCCGAATCAGCCTCAATCTCTAGCCGAATTATTTTGCCAACGCGGACGTCTCTCGCTGTGTCGAAACCTAGAGCAGGCAACGCTCTTTCGATGGTGGCGCCTTCAGGGTTCGCTATGCCTGCTCGCGGCGACACTTCGATCTTCGCCTCAAAGCGCATTAATCCCCCCCGATCCACTCGCTGAAGTTCTCGCCGGTAATTCGTTCGTAGGCAGTTATGTATCGGTCGCGCGTCGCCGTGACAGTTTCAGCTGCCAACTGCGGAGGTGGAGGAGATTTGTCCCACCCGGAGGCTTCCGTCGCGTCTCGCACAGGTTGTTTGTCCAGAGACACTGGTGTGGTTCCCGGAACCCAATTTTCAGCAGGCCAAAATCGAGACGAATCGGGGGTCAACAATTCGTCGGCGATGACGAGTTCCCCATCAATTAGCCCTAATTCAAATTTCGTGTCCGCAATGATGACGCCGTTTTCCGCAGCATGTTCTGAGGCAGTTCGGTAGGCCTCTATCGAAACGTCGCGAGCCTGCGCCGCAACGCTAGAGCCAACGATTTCGACTGCTTCTTGGTAACTGATATTGATGTCGTGGCCTTCGGTGGCTTTGGTTGAGGGCGTGAAAACTGGCTCGGGCAGTTGTTGAGCTTCCAGTAGGCCCATTGGCAACGGGGAGCCGTGCATGGTTCCCGATTGTTGGTATTCCTTCCATGCTGAGCCGGTGATGTAGCCCCGCACTATGCATTCGAGAGGCAGCATCTCTGCTTTGCGAACCAATAGCGCACGCCCTTGCCAGTCAGAACGCTGTGCCGCTGCTGGGAAGTCCTTTGGGTCAGCGGACACCAAATGGGTAGAGCCGACTGAATTGAGGTACTCCGACCACCAAACCGTCATGGCTGTCAAAACCCGTCCCTTGTCAGGGATTGGCTCATTGAAGACAACGTCGAATGCAGAGATTCGGTCACTCGCGACCATCAGAAGATGTTGATCATCAACGATGTACATTTCGCGGACTTTGCCCTGATGCAGTAATTCGAGTTCGCTCACGCCCCTTCTCTACTAGAGAATCGGGTACGGACGGTAGGACCCTGCCTCAGGATGTTGAGAATTAATAGTTGCTGCGGCGGTAACAAATTCCGCTACCTGCATATCGGCAAGGCCGATGAATAGGTCGTGATCATTGATCATTTCGCTGATCGCGTCGGCGTCGAAGGGTAAATCTGGATCGTCAACGATTCTTTCCAGCAAATCGTTTCGGCCGGAAACACCCTCTCGAATTTCGAGTGCAGCTGCAACTCCATGCTTCTTTATCGCGTCATGGGCTTGTTCACGACCAACGCCAGCCTTTACGGCCGTCATCAACAAGCGGGTTGTCACGAGAAACGGTAGGTACTGCTCAAGCTCTCGATCGATCACAGATTTGTAGGCACCGAATCCGTCCAACACTGTGAGAATTGTTTCGATCGCCCCATCAAGCGCAAAGAACGCATCTGGAAGAACCACGCGGCGAACCACGGAACAGCTGACGTCTCCTTCGTTCCACTGATCAGCAGCGATTGACGCTGCCATAGTGAGATGCCCGCGCAATATGGCGACAAAGCCACTAACGCGCTCCGCTGACCGGGTGTTCATTTTGTGCGGCATCGCTGAAGAACCAACTTGTCCTTCGCGAAATCCTTCGGTGACGAGATCTAGGCCAGCCATGAGCCGGATTTGCAACGCAACATTGCCAAGCGGGCTTGCAACTTGGGTCAGCCCACTAACAACATCGAGGTCGAGGGAGCGAGGGTACACCTGACCTACTGCGTTCAGAACACGGTCAAAACCCAACCTTTCGGCAACTAAGCGTTCTAATTGATTGACCTTCCGAGAGTCTCCTTCAAAGAGGTCGAGTAGGTCTTGCTGGGTGCCCACCGGGCCTTTTAAACCGCGCAGTGGGTATCTCTGCAACAGCTCCCCTATGCGTTCGAAGGCAAGGATGGTCTCTTGGCCGTAGTTCGCGAATCGTTTACCAAGGGTCGTGGGTTGCGCTGGAACGTTATGGGAACGACCCGCCACGACGGTGTCTTGATGTTCAATAGAAAGCTCGGCCAAGCGCGAAATGACCGCAACAAGGCGCTGTTCAACCAATCGGAGCGAGCGTTTGATCTGAACTTGCTCCACGTTCTCAGTCAAATCTCGCGACGTCAGACCTTTGTGAATCTGTTCGTGCCCGGCTAAAGACGAGAACTCCTCGAGGCGAGCTTTCACGTCATGAAGAGTCACGCGTTCCCGGCGTTCGATGGACTCCAAATCGACTTCGTGAATAACTGAGCGATAGGCCTCAACGACGGAGTCTTCGAGATCAAGTCCGAGATCTCGCTGCCCTTCAAGAACAGCGACCCATAGTTCGCGCTCTAAAACGACTTTCTCTTCGGCTGACCAAATCTGAACCATTTCGGGCGAGGCATACCGGGTCGCTAAGACATTTGAGATCCGGGCTTTTTCGGTAGTCACCGTGCTCCTTCATCTCTGAACTTTGCGAGCTGATCAGCAAGCTCAGAATTGCTTACCGACAAAATCTCGACAGCTAGAACTGCTGCATTTGCGGAGCCGTCAACCGCGACCGTCGCGACGGGAATCCCACGCGGCATTTGCACAGTTGAAAGAAGAGAATCGATACCACCGCCAACGCCGCCTGAAAGCGGAACACCGATAACAGGCAAGGTGGTGTGCGCCGATACCGCTCCAGCGAGGTGGGCAGCCATTCCAGCTCCACAGATGATGGCGCCAACCCCATTCGCCCGCGCGTTGGTCGCAAGTTCTGTGACTTGGGCCGGGGTTCGGTGGGCAGACATGACGTGCACTTCGTAGGCCACGCCGAAGCGCTCAAGTATCTCGGAGGCGCCCGCCATTTTGTCGGCGTCGCGAGGTGACCCCATCAGAATCTCTACCTTCACACTGCTTCCTCCTTGTTGTCGACTATCCGGATCGAAGCAGCAATGTCAGTGCGGTATTGCATGCCCGGCCATGAGATAACGGACACTCCCTTATAGGCGAGGTCGCGTGCGGTTTCTAGTTTCGTTGCTCGGCCACAGACGTTAAGCACCCGTCCTCCCCCAGTTATGAGTTCTCCTTGAGGATTTTGATTGACACCAGCACAAAAAATATCGACGCCATCTATTTCCCGTGCTTGTTCGACACCGTAGATGACATCACCTGTTTGCGGCGAGGTTGGGTACCCCTGGGAGGCGAGCACCACGGCCACCATCGCGTCCTCTGACAGCGATGGAGGTGCTTGCAAATGTCCGTTTGCAACTTGGAATAACGTCTCGGTCAGATCACCCTCAAAGCGGGGAAGAATTACCTGTGCTTCGGGGTCCCCAAAGCGCACGTTAAATTCCAGCAATTTCGGTCCGTCAGCGGTCATCATGAACCCAGCGAACAAGACCCCTCGATAGTCGACCCCACGTTTACGCAGTTCTTCGACAGTCGGCTGTACCGCTTTGTTCATCATTTCGTCGAGATCTGCGGGGCTGATGGTTGGCATCGGAGAATAACAACCCATACCCCCGGTGTTCGGTCCTATATCGCCGTCTTGCAGCCTTTTGTAATCCTGAGCTGATGTCGGCACTAACACTGCTTTTTCGCCGTCGCAAAATGCAAAAAGCGATAGCTCTGGGCCGCTGAGTCCTTCTTCGATCACCACTCGACGCCCAGAATCTCCGAATGCGGCGCCCGACAATTTAGCCCGCACATCTTCTGCGGCGTCGGAGTAGGTCTCGGTGACCAAGACACCTTTCCCGGCAGCGAGCCCGTCGGTTTTGACTACATAAGGCGGCGCTAAGGTCGATAGAAATTTGAGAGCATCGTTAGTTTCGTTTTCGTCAAACGAGGCATACCGAGCGGTGGGCACGCCGGCTGCTTGCACAAGGTCTTTCATCCAAGCTTTGGAACCTTCGAGGCGCGCGCCGTCTGAGCCCGGTCCGAAAACAGCCCGGCCTTCAGAACGCAATCGATCCGCTAGGCCTTCAACAAGTGGCCCTTCAGGCCCAATGACGAATAAATCAGCTTCAATTTCTGTCGCCGGCTGTGCCGTGCTGCCTGTAATACCTGGTGACCCCGGTGTGACCACTACTTCGGAATATCGGGAGAGAGTCGTCGCGAACGCGTGTTCTCTTCCACCGGAACCAACGACGCAAACCCTCACGCTGCGAACCGAAGATATTGCTCGCGTCCTGGGCCAACACAGACAAACCGAATCGGAACACCCATTTGCCGCTCTAGGAACGCTATGTAGTCGACTGCCTCTCTCGGCAAATCATGCCGTTCCGTTGCCCCGGAAAGATCGGTCTGCCAGCCCGGGAACTCGGCGTACACAGGGGTTGCTCTGTCATGCAGGCGACGAAGATGGGGAAGATAGTCGTACCTTCGGCCGTCAACTTCGTACGCGACGCAGACTTTGATGATCTCGAGTTGGTCAAGGACGTCCAGTTTGGTGAGGGCGATCTCTGTGCACGCGTTAAGTCTCACAGCTTGGCGCGCCATTACCGCATCGAACCAACCAGTGCGTCGTCGCCTACCTGTATTAGTTCCATATTCATGACCGACATCAACAAGATGGTCACCGATCTCGCCATGCAATTCGGTAACAAATGGGCCTGCCCCCACCCGCGTCAAGTAGGCCTTGGCAATTCCGATGACTTCGTCAATCGCCCCGGGCCCAATACCAGATCCAACCAGGGCATATCCAGCCACTGGGTTGGACGAAGTTACGAAGGGGTAGGTCCCGTGGTCGAGATCAAGGAATGTGGCCTGTGCACCTTCGAAAAGAACGCGCTCCCCGGCGTGTAAAGCTTCATGCAGGTGCCCAACTGTGTCGCCGATGTATGGCGCCACACGAGGCGCTATTTCGTCGATCAACTCATCGGCTAACTGGTCCGGGTCTAGGCCTTCGTGGCCGTATACGTCGCGAAGAATGATGTTTTTCTCTGCCAGCGCACTGTGAAGGCGGGCCCGCAGGTGCTCTGGATCAAGAAGGTCTTCGACCCGAATTCCAGTTCGCGATGCCTTGTCGGCATAGGCGGGTCCGATCCCCCTTTTCGTAGTTCCGATTTTGTCGTCACCCCTTCGGCTTTCTGCTAGTTCGTCCAGAAGTTGGTGGTAAGGCAAGACGAGGTGCGCTTGGGGGCTCAACATCAGGCGCTGACAATCCACGCCTTTGGACGCAAGCATGTCAATTTCGGTGAGCAACACGCTGGGGTCAACGACGACGCCGTTACCAATAATTGGCACGACATGGTCGTACAGGATCCCACTCGGGATGAGTTGTAAAGAGAACACTTCGTTATCGACCACGAGCGTATGTCCGGCGTTGTGTCCGCCTTGGTAGCGCACTACGTGGGCGCAGTCCCTGGCGACAATGTCGACCACTCGTCCCTTACCTTCGTCACCCCACTGGGTGCCGACCACAATTGACCCCGGCACGGACCACTCCAAACGTCATGCGTTGACGTTCCCCAATTCTAATTGCGAAATTGCCTTTATCTGGGGTGAATTACGAGCGGTTTTTCTTTTTCGGCGGCAGTGGGTGTTTGTGGGCCGAAAATGCTTCCCCGCTCTTAGTTAAATCGCGCGCAGCTGAGCTCTAAAAAATATAAGACGCCCCGCGGCACCCTTACTAACGTCGTCTTCTTTGCGGGTCTAGCCAGGGAACAACCGACTGTTGAAGAGGCACTAAATCTCGTCGGTACTGACGGTGAGTTTCAATGACCGTTGCAGCAGCAGCAGCTTGGAGTTCGCGCATTTCAGCTTCAAGTTGCGCCATGCGATGTTCTAGATCGAGGACCCGTTTCACTCCGGCCAAGTTCAGACCTTCATTTGTCAGTTCCTGAATACGCCTCAAAAGAGCAATGTCGATTTCGCTGTATCGACGGCTACCTCCGGGCGTTCGGGCCGGTTCAACGAGTCCTTTGCGTTCGTAGATACGCAGCGTTTGGGCGTGAACGCCGGCGAGTTCGGCAGCGACGGAAATCACGTAGACAGCTCTGGTGCGGTCGGGTGGTGAGGCTATTGGATCCACTATCAGTCCTCCTGCGGTTCTTCATTTCGGGGTGACCAGTCAGTCACCGCATGTAGTGCTTCGATCGCGGCTCGCTCTTTGGGCGTCATCTCTGTAGGAACAACTATTTCCACCGTAACCAACAAATCGCCGGTGGCTTTGGGGGTTTCGACACCTCGACCTTTCACTCGGAAAGTGGTCCCTGATTTAGTGCCAGGTGGGACTTTCAAAGTGACTGTTGAATGGTTGTAGGTCGGGATCTTAATTTCCGATCCCAATGTTGCTTCGGGGAATGTGACCGGGACCGCGAGGGTGAGGTGTCGTCCTTTCCGGCCGAACATGGCGTCGGGCATTATTTCTACGACAACAAAGAGGTCCCCATTTGGCCCGCCGTTTCGACCACTACCTCCTTGACCCGCGAGCCGTATGCGTTGTGCGTCATCGACACCCGCGGGTATGCGCACTTTTACCTGACGTCGGGCACCTTGACTGTCAGGGCTTAAATGAACAGCGGTGGTTACTCCGTCAATAGCTTCGCGAAATCCGAGATGTATTCGTGTTTCTTGATCCACACCCCGCATGGGGATCGAACCCCCAGCACTTCGACCACGACCGAAAAGATTGCCAAACATCCCGCTGAGGTCATCAAGATCTTCAAAATGAACATTGAATCCGTCGGGGCTGGATGCAAACCCGCCTGCAGCTGCGGGGCCGAGCCGCCGAGCTTCATCGTATTCTTCTCGTTTGGTCTCATCGCCCAATACGTCGTAGGCGGCAGATACCTCTTTGAAGCGGTCTTCGCTTCCACCGGTCGCGTCGGGGTGGTGGGCCCTGGCTAACTTCCGGTATGCCTTGGTTATTTCTTTCGAGGAGGCGGCTGACGACACCCCGAGTGCCGCGTAGTAGTCCTTTTCGAACCATTCGCGTTGGAACGCCATCTTTCACCTCCTCATTGGCTTCAGCGTCTAGTCACGTACCTTCACCATGGCAGCGCGCATGACTCGCTGGCCCCATCGGTAGCCGGGCCGTAACTCTTCGACCACGACTTGTTCCCCTCCGTCCCCAGTTTCATGTAGCACCGCTTCATGTTGATTCGGATCAAATGGCGCTCCCACCGCTTCGATGCGCACTAGCCCATATTTTTGCAATGCAGTTTCCAATGAACCCTTAATCGGCACGACGTCTTCAAGGCCTTGAGCCTCGGCGGCATCACAGGCATCCAGTACCGGTAGCAGTGCTTCGGCAAGTTGGGACACCCCATCGGCGATCTGCTGTTTCATCTCACCAGAACGTCGCCGGCGGAAATTTTCGAATTCCGCTTGCAGGCGTTGCAAAGAATCGCGGTGGTCATCACGCTCTGCCGTAACGCGTTCTAATGCTTCAATTAGCTCCTCAACTGACAGGGGTTCTTCCGGTTCGACATTTGATGCATCGGAGTCAGTCGGAGAGTCGTCTGCCTCATCGACCGCCAGATCCAGTTGGGTCTGTTCGGAACCGTCAATCTCGTCCTCTGTCACTGGTCCTCATCAATGATTTCCGCGTCAACCACATCTTCACCAGTATCGGTATCAGAGGCTGTGGCGTCGCCCGCTGATTGGGCAGAGGCTTCGTAAAGCTTTTGGCTCAACGATTGGCTGGCACTGGTGAGTGCCTCGGTGGCGGAACGAATAGCTTCCAGATCTTCGTTCTCGTCTTCGAGGGCTTCTTTGAGCGTGGTGAGCACACGTTCAACTTCTTCCTTGTCTTCTGAAGCAACTTGTTCGGCCTGGTCGTTCAACAGTTTTTCGACTTGATAGACCAGCGAGTCAGCGTTATTTCGGGCTTCAGCTGCCTCCCGTCGTTGCCTGTCTTCTTCAGCGTGGCTTTCCGCGTCCTTTACCATTTTGTCAATGTCATCGTCAGTTAGGTTTGATTGGCCGCTAATGGTGATGGACTGTTCTTTATCGGTCGCGCGATCTTTGGCAGACACATTTACAATTCCGTTGGCGTCGATGTCGAAAGTGACCTCAATTTGGGGTACGCCGCGCGGCGCGGGTGGCAAATCGACCAGTTGGAACTTTCCAAGGGTTTTATTCCCTGAAGCCATTTCACGTTCTCCTTGGAGAACGTGAATTTCGACTGATGGCTGCATATCGTCAGCGGTGGTGAACACCTCTGCCCGCTTCGTGGGAATCGTCGTGTTGCGTTCGATTAATTTGGTCATGACCCCTCCCTTGGTCTCAATCCCGAGACTGAGAGGAGTGACATCTAGAAGGAGGACGTCTTTCACGTCCCCTTTTAGAACACCGGCTTGGACAGCAGCTCCGACTGCGACCACTTCATCTGGGTTTACGCCTTTGTGCGACTCTTTGCCCGTCATTTCAAGAACGAGTTCTTGTACTGCTGGCATTCGTGTTGAACCGCCGACCATGATGACGTGGTCGATGTCGTTCGAATTCAAGCTCGCGTCCTCTATGGCTTGTTTGAAGGGCGCTTTGCATCGATCGACGAGGTCGGCCGTTATTTCTTGGAATTTGGCTCGGGTGAGCTCATAATCCAAGTGCAGTGGTCCGCTGTCAGTCGCGGTGATGAACGGCAAATTGATTTGCGTGGTTTGTTTGGATGACAGGTCCTTTTTCGCCTGTTCACCTGCCTCTTTGAGTCGTTGCAGCGCCATCGCGTCGGCTTTGAGATCGACACCGTGGTCGCCTTTAAAGGAGTCAGACAACCAGTCGATGACCCGTTCATCCCAGTCGTCGCCACCAAGCCGGGTATCGCCGGCGGTGGATTTCACTTCAAAGACGCCGTCTCCAATTTCGAGTACTGACACATCGAATGTCCCGCCACCAAGGTCGAACACCAAAATCGTCTGGTCGTCTGTTTCTTTGTCCAAGCCGTAGGCGAGTGCCGCTGCCGTTGGCTCATTGATGATCCTCAGGACATCGAGTCCTGCTATTTGTCCCGCTTCTTTTGTGGCGGTTCGTTGGGCATCATCGAAATATGCCGGAACGGTAATTACAGCTTCGGTGACTTCGACTCCAAGGTATTCCTCGGCGTCTCGTTTGAGTTTCTGAAGGACTCTCGCCGAAATTTCTTGCGATGTATATGACTTGTCGTCGATTTCGGCTTTCCAGTTTGTACCAATATGACGTTTGACTGATGCCAACGTCCGATCGGGGTTAGTCACCGCTTGTCGTTTAGCAACTTCACCCGTCAGTACTTCTCCGCTCTTGGAAAATGCAACAATCGAAGGTGTCGTCCGATCACCTTCAGCGTTGGCAATCACCGTGGGTTCTCCACCTTCCATCGTTGACACCACCGAATTGGTAGTTCCAAGATCAATTCCGACTGCTCGGGACATATATTTTCCTCCTCTGAAGGATTGGTCAGGGTGTTACTCGGATGCTTGTGACGAGGTTAATGAGAAGTTCCGCCACTCCGGGTCGTACACCATTATAAAAGTTGAGTGTCTAATTAGCAACTTTTTTATTAGCCCAAATGAGAAACTTGGGCTCCTTCTGGGCCGATAGGGTGCTACCCATGGTCAAAGCGGCCGCGCGTCTCGTTCTTCTTCGTCACGGTCAAAGCCAGTGGAATCTTGAAAATCGATTCACTGGATGGTTCGATGTCGATTTGACCCCAAAAGGCATTGCCGAAGCATCTGCAGCGGGAGAAGTACTTAAGGCAGCTGGAATTACGCCTGACGTAGTGCACACATCGCTGCAAACACGCGCTATCGAAACAGCCAACCTGGTTCTATCGGCATCTAGCCAACTTGGCATCCCGATACAGAAAAACTGGCGCCTCAACGAACGCCACTACGGCGGTCTCACGGGCATGAATAAAGAAGAGACCACTGCTCTTTATGGAGCTCAGCAGGTTCATATATGGCGTCGAAGTTATTCAACGGCGCCGCCTGAGATGCAACCCGATCATCCTTACAACCCAAACAACGACGCCCGCTACGCATCCATACCTAGCAATTTGCGGCCCCGAACCGAATGTCTCGCCGACGTAGTTGAACGATTGATGCCGTATTGGGATGGCCCTCTATCAGAAGATTTACGCCAATCGAAGACGGTTCTTATCGCAGCTCACGGCAACAGCCTGCGGGCATTGGTGAAGCACCTTCAGGCGATACCTGACGACGAGATTAGCGATCTTGACATTCCTACTGGCGCGCCAATCGTGTTTGACCTCAACCAAGATCTAGAGCCCGCTGATTCTTCGCCGGTCGCCGACCGCTATCTGCTTTAAAGCTGCCTCATCGGGCGCTGATGCCTGGGTGCTATAGAGCATCTGCTCCGCGTTCACCAGTTCGGATCCGGGTGACGCTTTCGACCTCAACAACCCATACCTTTCCGTCACCGATTTTTTCGGTTCGGGCTGCCTGGACAAGACAGTCGACGACTCGCTCAGTGTCTGCGGCATCGACCAGAATTTCAACGCGAACCTTGGGGATGAAGTCCACGTGATATTCAGTACCCCGATACGTCTCGGTGTGACCTCCTTGACGACCAAATCCGCGCACTTCTGATGCGGTGAGACCCTGAACGTTGGTGTCTTGGAGAGCTTCGACAACCGCTTCAAGGCGGTGGGGTTTAATTACCGCGGTAACCAAACGAACCATATCCGCAACTCCTCACGTGTTCGGTACCTACCAACTTTGTCACGCCAACAAGGGTCCATCCAACGCCAACACGACCAGCTCCGCAGTTTTTACTGTCTGAGTACCCGTTGAACAAAAAAATAGCGATCTTGTAGAAGTTCAATCTGTCACTTACAAAGTCACAAAGTCTCGAAAAACAACCAACGCGAATCTTCCGAACCTTAGGTGCGGTCCATTCACAATGCGTCCGGTAACTTGACCTACGTGAAAACACGCGTGAAACCGCATCACCTAGCACTCGCAATTGGTGTCGCGTTTGCCTTAGTGACTGCGGTATCTGGGATCGCGGCTAGCACCTTTGGATTTCACAATGACAATGCTGTGCATAGAGAAGTATTTGGGAACATCCCCGGCGCCCTAAAGCTGGCCTTCTACGTCATAACCCCCTTGCTTATTTTGTTCGGAGCATGGAATTTCGCTCAACGCGTTCGGAACTGGGAACGCGGAACGCCAGATCGCAGAGCCACAACGGGAAACAACATTCATCGGAGGGTTCGCGATTATCGAGCTGGCGTGATGATGCAAACCCTGTTGCGCGACCCGATAGCCGGGGCAATGCACGCTTTGCTCTATTACGGATTTTTGGTTTTGCTTGCCGTAACCACGACCCTTGAGATCGACCATCAGCTTCCTGAGAGGCTGAAGTTTTTGCATGGAGGGACCTATCAGGGGTTCAGCTTTGTCGGAGACCTCGCCGGTCTCGCTTTCACTTTCGGAATGATTTGGTCAGTGGTGCGTCGCTACGTGCAAAGGCCATATCGAATCCGCATCAAGACGCGACCTGAACACGCATTAATTTTAGGAGTGCTATTAGGGCTTGGAGTTACGGGCTTTGCTGCCGAAGCGTTCCGTATCGCGCTCGAAGGTCGACCAAGTTATGAACAATGGTCCTTTGTCGGTTACCCCCTTTCCGCATTAGTTGACGGAATCGGCGCTCTAGCTGGTTGGCATCAGGCAATGTGGATCAGCCACGTTCTCTGCTTCATGGCATTTCTAATCTTGTTGCCAGTCACGATGCTCCGCCATATGTTCACTTCGCCTTTGAATATGTATCTCAGAGATCGTGAAAGACCTAAGGGTGCGATGCGAGCCCTTCCTGACCTGATGGAAGCCGAGGATATTGAGACCATCGGCGCTTCAGTAATCGAAGATTTCACCTGGAAACAACTATTGGACACCGACAGTTGCACCATGTGCGGCCGTTGCACCGCGGTATGCCCAGCACATGCCACGGGAAAACCGCTCGACCCTCGAGAAATTGTCCTGAAAACAGGCGAAATAATGGCGGCCACCGGGGGTCACGGTGAAGTCTCACCACCGATCGGTACTGATCGAGAGATAACCGTCAGCGCAAACAACTTATTCGAACGCATTAGCACCGAAGAAGTTTGGTCCTGCACCAGTTGCAGAGCTTGTGATGAAGCTTGTCCCGTCAACATCGAGATCCTCGACAAAATTCTCGACATGCGCCGTTATCTCACCCTTATGGAAAGCGATTTCCCGAGTGAACTTGGAAGTGCTTTTCGTGGCATGGAAAACAATGCCAACCCTTGGAATATGAACAACGGTGAACGTGCCGAATGGGCAAACGACTTAGATGTCGAGATAGTCGATCCCTCGAATCCGTTTGATCATGAGTACCTGTACTGGGTCGGCTGCGCAGGCTCCTTCGATGACAAAAACCAAAAAGTCTCAGAGGCAACTGCCAAATTGCTACAGCGCGCTGGGGTTGATTTCGCGATCCTGGGTCCCGCAGAAATGTGCACCGGTGACAGCGCTCGCCGTTCGGGTAACGAGTACCTCTTCCAAATGCTCGCCACGCAAAATATCAACAGCCTCAACGAAATGGGGGTCCAAAAGATCGTCACGCAATGTCCCCACTGTTTCAACACCTTGAAGAACGAATACCCGCAGTACGGAGGCAACTGGGAAGTCTTGCACCACACTCAATTTTTGGAAGAACTTGTCGAATCAGGTGCTCTCGACTTGAGCGAGGCACGATTGGATGAGCGAATCGTCTACCACGACTCCTGTTATCTCGGACGCCACAATGATGTGTTCATGTCGCCGCGAAACGTTATCGGCAATCTCAGTGGTGTCGAAATTGTAGAGGCCCCGCGCAACGGAACCAATGGCATGTGCTGTGGTGCGGGTGGTGCCCGAATGTGGATGGAAGAAACCATCGGCACCAAAGTGAACGACGAACGCTCCCAAGAACTCGTCGCCACCGGCGCGAGCCGCATCGCTACCGCTTGCCCCTTCTGCTACGTCATGATTGATGACGGCGTCAAGGCCCACGGGCTCGAAGAAGACGCGGTCAGAGTTGCTGATATTTCAATTCACTTGGTCGAAGCACTCGAAGCGGGGACATCTGAGGCTCAAAGTGATTTGCGCGACACGATCGATACTGCGACTAGTGATTGACCGATTTCGCCGCGATTAAAAGTTTTCGTGAAATCGGCTTGGCGTAGGGCCTCGCTGACCTCGGTATTTTGAACCTAACGACGACGCACCATACGGAACATCTGCGGCAGTTGTCATTTGGATGAAGCTGATTTGCCCAATCTTCATACCCGGATAAAGGGTGATCGGGAGATTAGCAACGTTGGAGAGTTCAAGAGTGAGATGACCATCCCAGCCGGCGTCGACGAATCCAGCGGTCGTATGAATCAGCAAACCCAATCGACCAAGAGACGATTTCCCCTCGATGCGACCCACTAGATCATCGGGAATGGCCACTCTTTCTAAGGTGGAGCCGAGCGCAAATTCGCCTGAATGCAGGATAAACGTGTCGTCGCTACCAACCATTACTTCTTCGGTCAGGTCAGTCTGGTCTTCTTTGACGTCGATTACCTGTCGAGTGTGATTAAGAAAAACACGAAATCTGTCATCTAAATGAAGGTCTACCGAAGACGGCTGGATATCACTCGGATCCAGCGGATCGATCACGATTCGTCCATCCGCCAGCAGTTCACGGATGGTGCGGTCAGAGAGGATCATGAGGAAAGCAGCCTAGCGGTGGCCCGAAGAGTGGGTGTACCCGCCTACTGGGGCCTTTAAC